>LNFM01000702.1_pt1 | contig 92542 bp, 91 predicted proteins | sample 596031 | NCBI WGS metagenome assembly LNFM01 (sample SAMN04254537, study PRJNA301005) | activated carbon metagenome | isolation source: dual media filters at the Ann Arbor, Michigan drinking water treatment plant | place: USA: Ann Arbor
TCGCGGCGCAGATTGTGAGCCGGATGTCGAATCTGGCGGACGTGATCTGGAACAACGCGCCCAAGACCATTCTGGACCCGTTCCCCAGCCAGGTCGGCCCGGGCTCCAAGTCGGTGTACTAAGCAGTAGTAGGGCGGAACACTGATCATATGAACCATAGGTCGGCATCGGCAGGTGACCAGGCGCTCCATGAAACGGAGCGCCTGGTTGGCTACGGCCGACTGAAATGACGGAGGATGTCAGTTATGTTTAGAACCGATGAGATTATCAAGGCTTCGAAGTTACCCCCTGAAGGGGTAGCGATGTCTAGAAAAATCGACTATATCTATTTCATTCCTATCTTGTTTGTTACCATCGTCGGGACCTTCCATATGCACACGGCCCTGCTGTGTGGCGACTGGGACTTCTGGCTCGATTGGAAAGACCGTCAGTGGTGGCCGATCGTGACGCCGGTTACCCTGATCACCTTCTGCGCCGCTCTCCAGTACTACAACTGGGTGAACTACCGTCAGCCATTCGGTGCGACGCTCTGCATTCTGGCGCTGGGCGCTGGAAAATGGATCGCCGTCTACACTTCATGGTGGTGGTGGTCTAACTATCCACCCAACTTCGTCATGCCGGCTACAGCAATTCCCGGTGCCTTGGTTCTCGACATCGTACTCTTATTGACCAGGAATTGGACCTTGACGGCGGTGATCGGAGCATGGATGTTCGCGGCACTGTTCTATCCGAGCAACTGGCCGATTTTCGCCTATAGCCATACGCCGATCGTCGTGGACGGCGCATTGCTCTCATGGGCGGACTATATGGGCTTCATGTATGTTCGTACGGGAACTCCAGAGTACATTCGGATGATCGAAGTTGGATCGCTGCGCACCTTCGGCGGTCACAGCACCATGATCTCCGCGTTCTTCTCCGCATTCGCGTCCTCATTGATGTACATCCTGTGGTGGCAGTTCGGGAAGATCTTCTGCACCTCGTACTTCTACCTGACGGATGACAGACAGCGGACCACGAAGGTGTACGATGTATTTGCATACGCCACCTTGGGGCCTCAAGGCGACAAAGCTAAACTTTCTGGGGGGAAAGCATGACTGCCAAACACGTCTTCAAACTGTGGATGATTAGACTCTGCGGGGTGGTGACGCTGGCAGCCACGCCGGCTCTCGATATTACCCCTGCATTCGCTCACGGGGAGCGATCACAGGAACCATTCCTGCGGATGCGCACTGTGAATTGGTATGACACTGAATGGGTTGGGAAGTCGACCAAAGTCAATGATGTGACAGAGCTGAAGGGAAAGTTCCACTTATCCGAGGATTGGCCTCGTGCGGTGGTCAAGCCGACCCGTACCTTCATCAATGTCGGGTCCCCCAGCTCCGTCTTCGTGCGTCTGAGCTCGAAGGTCAATGGAACGCCGATGTTCGTCTCGGGACCAATGGAAATCGGCCGTGACTATGAATACATAATCAAATTAAAGGCCAGACTCCCCGGCCACCATCACATCCATCCCATGTTCGCCGTCAAGGAAGCCGGTCCAATCGCGGGACCAGGTGGATGGATGGACATCACGGGTCGCTATGAGGATTTCACCAATCCGATCAAGACACTGACCAATGAAACATTCGATTCGGAAACGATGGGAAGCATGACTGGAATTATGTGGCATGTCTGGTGGATCGCCCTTGGCATCTTCTGGGTAGGGTACTTTGCCATCAGACCCATGTACCTCATTCGCGCTCGAGTCCTGGCGGCGTATGGGGACGAGATCCTGCTTGACCCTGTCGACCGAAAAGTTGGTGCTGCAGTGCTGATCCTTACATTGGTTGTTGTGGTCGTCGGGTATATGGCTGCAGAATCAAAGCACCCGATCCAGGTCCCTCTCCAGGCAGGTGAGGCAAAGATCAAGCCTATGCCGATCAAGCCTAACCCGCTGACGGTTGACGTGATCCATGCAGAGTACGATGTTCCGGGCCGCGCATTGCGCATGGTTCTGCATGCGACCAATAACGGCACACAACCGGTAACCATCGGTGAGTTCACAACAGCAGGTATCAGATTTACCAACAAGTTTGGTGCATCTAGGGTTGATCCAAACTATCCAGCCGAACTGGTCGCAGCGGCCGGTCTGACGATGGATAACGAGGCCGCAATCCAGCCTGGCCAAACAGTTGACATTAAGATCGAATCCAAGGACGTCCTGTGGGAAGTGCAACGGTTGGTGGACATTCTCCACGATCCGGATCAGCGCTTTGCAGGATTGCTAATGTCCTGGACCGATTCTGGGGAGCGACTCATCAATCCAGTCTGGGCTCCAGTACTCCCGGTCTTCACACGGTTGGGAGCATAAGGTAGTCTGGGTCTAAGGAAACGCCGGTTCGCCTCCATCACACGGTGGAATAACGAACCGGCGTTTTTCTTTGCCGCCCGTCCTCACTCATTCTCCTCCTCCTCTCTCCACTATTTTCTCGTTGATCTCTTCACTTCTTTTCCCATAGCTGTGTTACCTCCGCAGCCTTGTGCCCGATCATGAATCTGGGTTGGGCTCCTGAAGAGTGCTATTCTGAATAGCTTCTTATATGATTACCTGATCATCGGGCACTTGCCTGGAACTTGCCCGTTCGACAGAGGTCCTGTATGATGCCAACTGTATTTTCCACTGCAGGTGGAACAATCTTGAATGTAGCGATCCTGAACGCCTACCTGAGTTACCAGTCCCTAGATCACATTTGATATATGGAAGCTTCGTCACGCACTTCTTCTCCCGGACTATGGTTCGATAAGGTCAGGCGTACCGCTCTCAGGCATTTTCCGAACACGGATACGGCCAGTACGCATCGACTACGCGATTATGCTATTGCTGCATTTACATTCCTGAGCGTTGCCGTGAGTTCTTTGTTTGAAGTCAGTGCCAGCATCGAGCGACAACAGGCATTAGGAGCCTTGGCGTGGATTTTTCTCGGGACCTTATTGCTGGGTGAAAATAGAGAAACAAGGGTGCAGGTCTTGATTGCAGTTATCTTTGCAACGGTCGGAGAGCATTTCGCCTCCATCTATATGGGAGGTTACACCTACCGATTCGAGAATGTGCCGGCCTACGTCCCACCTGGCCACGGCATGGTGTACCTGACCGCCGTTGCGTTGGCACGATCCGGCCTCTTTGTACGCCATCCCAGAAAAATTGCGCTGTTCGTCATAGGCGTGTGGGGCACCTGGGCCATCTGGGGTGTCACCGGATATGCTGAGCGTGGGGATGCGGTCGGTGCGTTGCTGTTTTGCATATTCTTAATCTGGCTGGTGACAGGCCGTTCACCGCTGGTCTATCTCGCTGCATTTTTCATTACGACGTGGCTGGAATTGATCGGCACGACCGTCGGCGCGTGGCAATGGGCAGCCATAGACCCACTCCTGGGATGGCCACAGGGAAATCCGCCCAGTGGCGCCAGCGCATGGTATTGCCTAGTCGATGCGGTCGCCATTGGAGGAGCAGCGCCGACGTTGCGTGGAGTCAAACGTCTCTGTGCCTTGTACAGATTGAGCAGGGTCCTGAATCGAACCGGGTTCTCCTAACACTGATGCACATGCGCTCCCCAATACGCGCCATTTCCTATAGGGACAGACACCCGTCTGCTTGGCCCACATCGCAACAGATCTGCAGGAAATCACCAGCACCTGTTTCAACAATTGCAGGCGCACCGAGCTTCGTGCTGATCACCCAAATGATCAGCATAGATCGCTGAGTAGAGGACCTTCTGTGAAACAACCGGCGGTTGCAACAATCATCTCCTTGCAAGTTGGGCAACCACGGACCGTGGGGGGCAGAGGATCGTCCGATCCCTTCGATGATGTTTGGACAACCGGGTTTTTTAAGCTCCCTGTCACCGACCCGGTCTGGCTTGGCACAACAAACCTGAACGGAGACGGCCAGGCGGATCTCAAGAATCACGGTGGCCCTGAAAAGGCCGTGAACGTCTATCCCGTCGAACATTACCCCTATTGGCAACAGGTGCTGGGAGCGGCCGAATTTCCTTTCGGATCGTTTGGGGAAAATTTCACCACAGAAGGGCTGCTTGAGACTGAGGTCTGCCTCGGAGACATGTTCGAAGTGGGATCGGCGCTCGTTCAGGTCTCACAGCCACGGCAGCCCTGCTGGAAATTAGCACGGCGCTGGCGCAGAAAGGACCTGGCCCTCCTTGTACAAGAGAGCGGACTGACTGGATGGTATTTCCGAGTCATCAAAGAGGGAACCCTTCAGGCTAGGTCACGTCTGATACTGGTGGAACGTCCCTGCCCAGAATGGACAGTGGCTTCCGCAAACGATGTGATGCATCGACGGACAGATGATATTCAAGCCGCTCAAAGCCTCGCAGTGTGTCCGGCCCTTGCAGTCCGCTGGCGTGAAACACTGAACAAGCGGGTTGAGACGAAGAGGGTCGGGTCAACCACGGCAAGGCTGTATGGACCCAACCTCTAACACGCGCACAAAAGTACAACCGCTCTGCAACAAGTCACTCTATGGTATAGTTCTGTGCCAACTTAAGAGGCTCAACGCATGAACGGCTCGACGCGCTACTGCTCCCCCTCCGTTGTTATGATCATTTTCCTGGGAATCATCCTCGCTCTGCTTTCCTTGGGGAACCGAGGTTACGCGCAATCGGAGGAAGATCCGGGTGCTTGGCTTGGTGCACTCGATAGCCTGTCGAGCGAGCGGATGCTCGCCGACGTGCGCACGTTAAGCAGCCCGGCGTTCAACGGACGGCAAGCCGGATCCGCCGATGACCTGCGATCCGCACAATGGGTTGCACAGGAATTCACTTCGGCAGGGGTACAACTACCGCTCATTGACAACAAGGGAATCGCCTTCCCTTCTCCCGGATCCGGTAAGGAAGAGCCCGTTGGCATCATGGCCTCGATGGTCTCGACGCCACTCATCGAACCCGACCCGGTCGTTCGCACCGGCGCAGCGGACCAGTTGGTCACAGCGCAGCTGGGTAGAGACTACCTCCCGGTCTTTGACTCCCCCTCTGCCGATCTCCAGGGTCAGGTCGTCTTCGTCGGTTACGGCATTGTCGATCCTACTCAAGGAATCGACGATTACGCCGGCGTCGATGTGAAGAACTGCATCGTGCTCTTCCTGCGTGGCAAACCGGATCACTACCCAAGCCCTGTCAGCCACGCCGACAAGATCCGCTTCGCACGAGATCGAGGAGCCGTAGCCTATCTGACGGCAACAGGACCCATTATCAGCCCATATGAAATTCGCCGCGGCGCCACGGGAAGTCCCAGCGCATTGTATGGGCAGCTCTCCCCTGACCAAGCCCTCCCTGGCGCATGGATCAGCACGAAATTGGCCGAGACTCTCCTCGCCGGAAGCAGCGACGAGTCCAATCCTGACCACCTTCGCACCCTCCAAGAACAACTCAATAACACCCCATCAGCCCGATCGCGCGTCGTCAATCGACATGCATCTCTCCATTGGAAAACCACGATAGCGGACGGTTTGCTGACGAACGTGGTGGGGATGATTCCTGGTACAGGGCCGGATGCCATTGTCATCGGCGCCCATCGCGACCATTTCGGACGTCCCGCGGGCCTCTGGTTTCCTGGCGCTGACGACAATGCATCAGGAACGGCCGTAGTCCTGGAAGTCGCACGGGCCCTTGGGAAACTCGGCCTACGTCCTCAACGGTCGATCCTCTTTCTATCATTCAGTGGACATGAGAGAGATTCGCTCGGGTCACGCCTCTATACAACGAAACCTGTCATTCCACTCGGCTCAACGAAAGCCATGATCAACATTGACCATGTGGGAGCGGGATACGGAGTGTTAATCCTCCGTGTCACAGAGTTGAAGAAATCCACGTTAAAGGAAGCAGGGTACGCGGTGGGTTTGGTACGCAAACTTGACTATTACGGATTCTTGCCCGGCGGCGACGACGAACCCTTCAAAGAGGCAGGAATTCCAACCGTCAGCATCGCAAGCGGCGGGGCCCACCCGCACATGCATCAGCCTACCGACACCGCCGACACGATCGATCCGGAAATTTTGCGGAACATAGCACAGTATGTCCTCGCGCTCACCTGGCAACTGGCGAATTCTCAATAGAATGTGCGCTAGAAATAGGGCCTGAGAACTGGCGGATGCCCGGCTATTCAGGTCGCGTTCGGATCGTGCTCCGGAACCTTCCTCTGCACGCTCAGATCAATGTTTCATATGAGCCCGTGAGGAATCCGGGAGCAGGCGGAACGACCGCAGCATTTTCCCGCCCTTGGCGCCAAAAGGTATGAGACCGTACACATACTGGTCGGTCGCGAAATAGACGAACTCGTTGGGCGCAGGTTGCTGGCGGATGGTTACTCTCAACCCTTCCTTCGCGCCTGACAGTCGAATCGAAGAAATCTCGCTGCCGGGAGGGAGCAGTCCGCTTGAGTCGAGCCACTCGCCCAGCGAGCGTCCTGGCGATGGTGTGAACACGCTGATGATCAATCCCGGAGATTCATGGTCTGCAACCTGCCCGGCCGCGATGTCTTTCCGTTGAAAGCGTACGCGCTGAACCGCTGGCGGCTGCGTAGTGGTCTGGAGAGGATCTTCCGTGAGGAGCACGTAATCTTTTGGAGAATATTTGACGGTAAAGCCATAGGTGTGATCAGTATACTTCTCCCGGCCCTCCGTCTGGACGACAGGCGACGACTCCGTCGACTTGCCGATTTGCCGCACCGTGCTGTCGCAACCGGCCAAGACGACGCCCGCGACAATCATCATTGAAAACCAACCGACTCGAGACAGGATCGTACTGTTCGCCATCTGATGCGCCCCTCTTGCTTAATGCCCCTGTGTTTGAACCCGACGAATCATCACGGCGATCCACCGATCGACCAACAGAGAGTGGTGCACAGCTAATTCGGCGCAATCCCGCGTGTTTCATCTTGCACGGAGGTCGCCGAGGTTGTCAATGCATCCGGTGCGCAAAGGGGACTACCGGGCCAGGCCGCTGCAATGCCACACACGTCACGCGGTACTGACTTTCTCAGTCCGAGGATGCTTCAAGGAGCACATGGATTCCTCACGCCCACCTGCCGACTGAGCTACGCCTGGTCCACCTGCACGAGGTCCACACCCTCAAGACTAAAATGGCTGGCATAGTGTTTTCGTCACTGCATGGATGGGGGAGCTTCGCGGTTCCCGGCGATGTGAACCCGCAGAACATGCTCGCGTGCTCGAATCCCGCCAGCGATGCCGAACCCGGATCGATCCAGCCGATCTCAGGACCGGTGAGACTCAGGAACTATTCGCTGCCGACGACAGTGTCGGCACTTAAACACGTCGCGCATGGAGTTGAACCCTGCGGACTGCCCTGAACACTTCGGACTTACGAAACCGGTAGGCCATCGGCTCTGGGCATGGATTCGAAGCAGGCCCGCATGCCCTTTCGATACTCCGGTCGGCCCATGCCCGCATCGTCTCAATAAAACCAACCGGAGTCACCCGTAGAAGTATCAGAAGAGCATTCCCAAATTGAGTTCACTCAGAAGAAGAGTCGTGCGTCCGCTTGACACTAGGTAATTTGTTATGTTACATGGCCTTGCGTGGTTTGAGTGAACGGTGGCAGGGTAGACAACTTTCCCGGCTTGTGGTTGTGCCTGGATGGTTTCTGTTGCCGTCGTCGTGGTAGGATTGGTATGTTTTTTTCGATGTGGTGGCCCAAAGGGGAACACTGCTGATGTGCCCCATGAGATAGGACCTCGTCGATAGAGCAGACTCACTAATTAGAAAAATAAGGAGGCAGGAATGGCGGGAAGTAATTTCGGTATGGCGGTCATGATGATGGGGGGCGCTCTGATTCTTTCAGGAAGTATGGCTTTCGCTGAAGATGAGCCCCCATTGCCTCCGGTTCCAGCCGAGTATGCAGACAAACATATGCCGGCTGGAGGGTGGACGGATCCTAAGGCAATCGAAGAGGGAGAGCAGATTTACAAGGGCGACATTAATCCGAACGTCAACTGTGCCAGCTGCCATGGCAAGGACGGCCAACCGGTAAAGAAAGGTGCGCGGGATATGCGCGATCCTAAAAATATCTGCCGTTGGTCCGATAGTTTCTGGTTCTGGCGGATATCGGAAGGTGTCCCGAAGACGAAAATGAAAGGTTTTAAGAACGGCCTGACAGAAGAGCAGATCTGGCATGTGATGGCGTTTGAGAACATGTTCTCGAACGGGGGCAAGCCGCACGACCACTCGTGTTACAAACCTTAATAAGTAAGCGGGTAACGACAATGCCCTGAACCGGGGCTGAAACCATTCGGTTCGTCCCACTTCTGCATGAGAGAAGGAACTATCAGGGCAGTCCAAAATCAAAGGAGGCACCATGTCTATTAGTTTTTCCCGTTATGTGCGCACCGCCGGACTGGTGGGCGCATTTATCATGACTCCATATCTCGGCATCAATGCAGGCGTGGTGTCGGCGGAGACCATCAAGGCCCAACTGGGATTCGCACCCAATGTTCCCCCTCCCATCAAACGAACCGAGCCCGCCAACATCGTGGTCAACCTGACAGCGGACGAGTGGACCGGTCCGCTGAGCGACGATAACAATTATGAGTTCTGGGGTTTTAATAAGAGCGTGCCAGGGCCCATGATCCGCGTCATGGTGGGCGATACGGTTGAAATCCGCCTGAAGAACAGTAAGGACAGCAAGGAATCTCACAATATCGACTTCCATGCGATCACGGGACCAGGCGGCGGAGCGAGCCTGCTCAATAGCGAGCCGGGGCAGGAGAGCGGGGGAAAGTTTAAGATGATCATCCCTGGCATCTTTTTGTATCACTGCGCCACCGCATCACCATCCATTCCCGAGCACGTTGCGAATGGCATGTACGGCACGATCGTCGTTGAGCCAGCGGGTGGGCTGAAGCCTGTCGATAAAGAATTCCAGATCATGCAAAGCGAGTTTTACACGAAAGACGGCTATTCCAAGGGCGATACCTTGGAGTTTTCGTACGAAAATGGGTTAGACGAGCGCCCCTCCCATGTCGTCTATAACGGCCATGCGAGCAAGATGGTCAAAACTCCTCTTCGAGCCAAGGCTGGAGAAACCGTTCGGATTTTCTTAACCAACGCAGGACCCAACTTTGTCGACTCTTTTCAGCTCCTCGAACAGCCGTTCGACAGGGTGTACACCGAGGGTTCTTTGACCTCAACACCGGCGGAGAATGTCAAGGTTACCAGGGTTCCGACAGGTGGCGCTGTCATGGTCGAGTTTAAAGTCAAGGCGGGCACCTATACATTAGTTGACCCAGTGCAGGATCGAAAGGACAAAGGCGCCCTTGGCCTGCTGAAGGTAGATTAGAGGATCTGACCGCCTAGGCTATCTACAAGAGTAATTCCAAATCAAAGGAGGCGTCATGCCCAAGAGTTTGTTGCATAACATGCGTCATGCTGGATTGATCAGCGCATTGGTCATGGCTCCGTGTCTTGCCATCAATGCAGGCGTGGTGTCAGCGGAGACCATCCAGGCCCAACTCACGAAGGCACCCAATGTCCCCGCTCCCATCACACGAACACAGCCCGCAACCGTCGTGGTCAACCTGGAAGCGTCCGAGTGGGTGGGTCCGATTAGCGACGACAATAATTATGAGTTCTGGGGCATTAATGGGATGGTGCCAGGCCCGATGATTCGCGTCATGGTGGGCGATACGGTCGAACTTCGCTTGAAGAACAAGAGTACGAGCAAGCAGAGCCACAATCTTGACTTCAGTAAGGTCAGTGGCGGAGCAGCCCTGGTCAATGCGGAGCCCGGGAAGGAAGCTCAGATCACATTTAAGGCCGCCAACCAAGGCGTCTTTGTCTATCAGTCCTCCACTGCAGCGCCATCCAACATACAACATGTTTTGAGTGGCATGCACGGCTTGATCGTAGTTGAGCCAGTTGGTGGGCTGAAGCCTGTCGAAAAAGAATTCTATGTCATGCAGAGCGAATTCTACATGAAGGATGGCAAGAAGAACGATACCCTGGTTTATTCAGAGCAAAAGGTGAAAGACGCGGATGCGTCTTATATCGTGCATAATGGCCATATGACCGCGCTGGTCAAAGTTCCGCTCCGATCTAAAGTAGGAGAGACCACTCGATGGTTCTATGGCAATGCCGGAGTCAACTTTGATTCTTCGTGGCACGTCATCGGCGAGATGTTAGACCGGGTCTGGCCCGCAGGTAACGTGGCAAAAGCGCCACTTGAGAGTATCCAAAGCACCCTGGTGACACCAGGTGAAGCAACCATAGGAGAATTTAAAGGCGAAATGCCCGGCACGTTTGTTTCGGTTGACCACTCGCTCTTCCGCACCGAAAAAGGCGCCCTTGGCCTGCTGAAGATAGATGGTCCAACCAATCCTGCCCTGTTCAAAGGGCTGTAGTAATCTACCGGGAACGGATCGTACCAGAGTAACCTAGCACGGGGAGGGAGAGGCGAAGCCTCTCCCTCCCCGTGCTACGATTGGGCATCCGAGTGGCTATGGGGATTTCTCGGGCAACTTCGTGGTAAGACGATCTCCACACCGAGACCGGTACCATCAATGCTGGTAGAACAGATTGCTTCTGCAGAAGGTATTGACAAAGCAAGGAGTCTCCTGATATTAAGCATGCGCTTAACACATCACGGATCTGAAAAATGTCCTATGCCGATTTTCGAATTTCAACCATCGGCAATCATGCAGGAGGGTCGGCCATTTCCCTTTCAGCGGCTTCCGACTTACGCGCAAACACTTCTCCAAACCTAAACAAGCATCCCTCGCTGTGTGGTCTGATGTCGTGGGTCACGCAGCAGTCCGGCGGTGCAACAACTTCACATACAGGAGGGTCGAGATGAAAAGCAGAAGAAGCAAATGGGTGAGCGGCATCGGGGCTGTTGGGCTGGCTGTCGGATGCCTGGCACTGTCCGGTTTCGGCTCAGGAGTCACCCCTGCCGAAGCGGCTGAGTCGCAGAGCGCGCGGTTTACCGTGCTAGAGTCCATGAATAATGAGGGGGCGCTGGATAAGGAGACGGGGCTGGTATGGGAGGTGATACCGACGAGAGCGATGACAGTTTGGAAAAACGCCGCCGGTATCTGTGCGAAAAAGACCGTCGGAGGCAAGAAAGACTGGCGCCTGCCCACACTCAAAGAGTTGGAGACCCTGGCAGATCACACGATCTATCCTCCCCCGGCCCTCCCGACTGGCCACCCATTCTCCAACATCGAGTTTCATGGCTATTGGACGTCGACGGAGCACGAAGACTATTCGTTTAGCGCGTGGGACGTAAACTTCGACTATGGCATCATCGGTAACGATTTTAAGATCAACAAGAACTATGTCTGGTGTGTGCGCGATAACAATTAGCATCAGAAGTGATTCTTAGGTCATTAGCTGAGCAGGGGGAGCGCAAGCTGCCCCCTGCTCGTCCCTCCCTGAACCACCCACATCGTTACTACTGAAAATCCTGTAACACTCGGGCTTCTCCTGCATATCATCATTGCGGTACTCGACCAGGACTCTTGGGCATCATCACGATGCCGTCCTATGGTTGAGAATTGGCCTAATCCTTAGGCATGTGGCATACCTTAGGCTAATTAGGACGAGGACGGCCTAATCAGGACGAGGACTGCCCCATCCGTCAGGTTCTGGCATGGCATCGTCGATTCGGTGGCCACCCTGTTTGGAAAATTGGCTTGAGATAGGCCATGCTCATGGTCTAAGGCGGCCAGTTTCCATGCCCAGAATGGACCGTGGCCTCAGATGCATCGACGGACAGGTGATATTCATGACGCTCAGAGCCTTGCAGGTCGTCCAGCCCTTGCAGTCCGAGAGCGTGTGTCACTCTGAACAAGGGGGTTGCGGCGAAGACGGTCGGGGCAACCACGGCAAGACTGTATGGACCAAACCTCTAACACAGGCCCAAAGTAGAACCGCCTTGCACCTGGCTGACCAGATACAAGGCGGTTCATTCTTTACAATGATGCGAAGACGAAGTTAATCCTTGTCGTCCTCATCATCGTCTTTCTTCTTCTTCTCAACCTTCAATACCGGCTGGCCCTGCGCCAAGCTGGCATTGAGATCGTGCTCGGGAACTTTCTTGTGCACCAGGTTCTGGTGACAATCGATGCACGTGGCGCCTTCCGTCTGCATTTTGGCATGTGCAGCCTTGGCTGACGCGCCTGGCGCCTTCACATTCTTGTGGCAAGCCCTGCACGTGAGACTGTCCCACTCTTTTAATTTCATCCTGGGTAGTCGGTGGTGAATTCCTTAATGAGGAAGGGCACTCCGTCTACCACATGCGTATAGATGGCTTTATGGAAGTTGGAGAAGCCTTGGGGCACGTGGCAATCCTTACAGCCTGGATCCGCGCCAAGCGCCCCATAGTGAGAGGACTTCTTCAACTCCTCATACGGATAAGTTTCTGAATGACAGCTGATGCAGAACTCTGTTCTTGAGACAGCGGCTTCACCCCCGAAGACCACGGCGATCAACAGGATGCCGACCACTCCCCCGACAATTAACGTACCGACCTTCCCTGACATTACTCCTCCTCAGCCTTGTCAGCCTTCACTGCTGGCTTAGCATTCTTCTGGAACTCCTCGTGGAATTTCGGCGTTGGAGGTCCAGTGAATGTTCCTGAGAGCTTGAAATGGGCGTGCATCGCCTTGTCGTCGCGCACATACTTCTCAAAATCAAACGAGTACTTCTTGTCCACGGCTGGGGTAAAGGGCGTATAAGGCTTCTTCGCACCCTTCCAGGGCGACCCTTCATAGTTCAGGTGACAGGCGCTGCACTTTTCGACGAATTCAAAGTCCTGTCCGGCTTCAGCCAGGGACTCACGAGGAGTTTCCTTTTGAGACTTTTCAAAGGCTTCACCGGCTTTGCGGTGGATCTTACGATAGTCGCTGCCGGCTCCATGGCAGGATTCACAGCTTACTCCGGTAAGGAACTTCTCCGGCTCTTCGACCGTGTACCCACCCTCTTTCCCCCAGCCGGTGACGTGGCAGCCCACGCAATCTTTGTCTTTGGTGTAATCCTTCTTAGGGTCAAGCTTTGCCTTGACCATGGCCTCGTCTTTTTTCTTGCCTCTTGTGGCTTTGAGCGAATCCATAGCCTTGGCATGAAGGGTCTTGTCCCACGACTCGCCTTCGCCCTTGTGGCAGTTATAACACTTCTTCCTGCCTTCGAATGTACCTTCAGCAGCAGCAGTTCCGACTAAGACAGCGAACAACGCCGTAGCGGCGAGTGCGATTGTCATGGGATGATTCACGGTAGCTCCTTTCTCCTATAAAAAACTATTCGTAGTCCTGCTTGAGCAAGCACGTATGTAATACTCTATCGTGACCGTGGAAGATTTTCAATAACCGTCTTTCCACTTCTGTCTTCTATCACTCAAAAAATCAGTTATTCGCGGGCTGTGCGGATGGAATCTTATACACCAAATAGCCTCCCTCTTTGTAGACCATCTGGAGGGGTTTAAGTTCGAGGATCAACGAGGTCGTCATGGGCAGCATCTGTGCGAGCAGCGTCTTCACGCTCTTGTCATCGGTGAGGAAGTAGGCGCGCACGTTAGTCTCCGAGAGTCCATGCACCGTATGGGAGGAGAACTTGTTGTCGGCTTGCCAACGCTTGACCATCACATTGAGCCCATGCACATCCCCACTCCCCTTCACGGTGAAGTCCTTGTAGGCGACACCGATGCCATCGGGGCGCATCATCCCAAGTTTGTAGAGGTCCGAGATGTGGACCACGACATAGCCTTCACGCCCGCCGGTCAGTTCACGCAGGATCGCTGCACCCTCTGTTGGCTCTGCGAGTAGGGCGTCAGCAAAACGTTGAAATTTGCGCTTCTCGTCTTCGCTTGGCGCAGAGCCCCAGAAGTCGCGTTCGTATTTCGCGATGGCCTCGGCTCGCGGCCGCCAGACCGTCGGCGTGATAATAGGTTCACTGAGATGGGAGGTGAAGACCGTCTCTGACCCGGTCAAAATTTGAATCTGGCGCGAAGTGTCCCACCAGGCCAGAATGGTTGCGTCTTTCGGCAAATTCTTGGCAATCACTGGTGCCAATACGGATAGCTCGGAGAGCTTACTGTCGACAAAGACCATTGGTTCGCCGACGTGATTTTCCCAGGCGAGCATCACGGGCTTTGTGTTTCCGCGGTGAGCTAGATAGGCGGACGCTACCGGTTCCTCCATTCCTTCTACGTGAACCTCTTGCTTGCTAATGCTTAGGTCAGACCATGGACCGAGTTCAAGCTTTGGGAACTTCTCAACACCGCCTTCTTCCACCAAGCGATAGTGATACGGGGCTGGACCTGGATCGAACCACAGAAATGCAACCCAACCAAGTAAAAGAAGTCCTCCCGCCACTAGGACTATTCCTAGCGACGGGAGGACTCTACTACTTGGCCGCGTCAGCGCTGCTTCCATCGTCGGCGCGGCGTCTATGGTCACCGCTGGTTCTTCTTACGTCTGCTCCATCCGGCCAGCGCGAGGGTACCGGTCAGAAGCATGCCGCCGCCGAGACTGCCGAGCGTAAATTTCCCGTCAGTGGTATCAAAATCCAGCAGGCTACTCGTCTTGGTCTGCTGTTCGAGCTTGGACACACGTTCCATCAGAACCATCTTATCCTTCAACTTGGTGTCCTCGTCCATGATTTCGACATACGCCCGGTTCATGGCTGCCCAACCGACGGTGTAGGTGTACCCTGGATATTGGTGCGCCAGAGCTACGTGCAGTTGCACCAGGTGGTCCTCAGCCATCTCGAACAGTTTGAGCTCGATGGCTGTAGGGCTGTTGCCCTTCGACCAGTAGATCTGCCAGAACTGGTCGAACAAGGCCTTAGCCGGTGCTGGAGGGGCAGGCCGGTTGTTCTTCTGACCGGTGAGGAGTCTAGCCTCATACTGTTTATGGACGACGTTGTGCGCCTCATCGTATTTATCAAGTCCATGAGACGTGCCGTTATCCATAAACTCTAACCATGCGCGTGCGAAGCTCTCGGAGTGGCACGTTGTGCAGGTCTTGACCCACGCATCCAGTCGCTTCTGGCCCCATTCGCCAAATACAGGCTCTCTAATGCCAGGCACGAATGGATAGTTTGCCCAACGAACCTTACGCACCGTGTTGTGACTGAATTTGCCCTGGTACTCCATATGACAGCTCTGGCAGGTGGGGAACTTCTGTCCACCCTTCAGAACTGCATCCTTGAGCTGTACATTAAAATTCCACCTGCCCTTAGAAGCCTGGTAGCCCAGCCCATGCTGCGACGCGTTGTAGGCTTCATAGTTGTTGTGATCGGCCCCGCTGTGACAGGTGCCGCAGGCTTCAGGCTTGCGGGAGTCGGCCACCGAGAATTCGTGCCTGGTATGGCAGTTGTCGCACTTATTCTGGTTGGTATGGCACATGGTGCAGCCGTCAGCGATCTCGCGCTGCGACATTCCGGCGTAGATGTCCGTCTCAACGTTAGCCCTGTAATCCAGCGCGTGTGACGGACGGCCCCTTGGCCACTGGTTCTTCGGCCATAAAATCGTGTCGCGCTCGGACTCGCGCTCGGCATATTCTAATAGGTGGCAGGTGCCGCAGACATCAGAGGTCGTCATCCTGAGGTCCACGCGATGGTCAGCCTTATTCTTGGTATTGATGCCCACGTGGCAATCGATGCAGCTGACTTCCTTCAAGTTCTCTTTTGGACCGAGCTTACCAATCGAGCGCAGGTTTGCCTCGACCTCTTCCAGCTTCGCCTTCTTGTAGAAGGTGTCATCTTTCTCAGTGAGTTTGCGAATCTTGTCCAGATTGGCATGCGTGCTTCTCTTCCACATCGCCACCCAACCCGGCGACTCATCGGTGTGGCATTTTACGCACTGCTCGCGTGTCGCGACTTCCTTGACCGATGACGGTGGCTTGTAGAACGATAGCGGGTCGAAGTACTTACTCATTGCGACCGGCTCCCAATACTGGCCGTACTGCCCTTTCCCCGCGCCTCTGCCTGGATCCAGCCAGCGCTTCGTCAACGCCTCATGAAACTCCTTGGGGCTCGCTGACCGATCAATGTTCAGCGCCTCGAACGTTTCCTTCGGGACACTGGGGTACTGTGCATGTACTGGTGCAGCCAGCAGCAGGCCGCAGACAACCATGGCATACTTCGCCACATGCTTTACGTTCACAGTCATACTCCTTCCGTTTGATGGGCAGCGTGTACTGTCCTTACTAAAATAGTCTTTGAGAAAATGCATCATGATGATGTGATGAGGATTTTCTATTACAGGTTACTAAAATTTTCTTAAAGAATGCGGTGGGAATATAGCTGAGGCCCACCACACTGTCAAGATCTTTTCCCTTCATAATGCCCTAAAGATCGCACTCAACTTTATATTTTGTATAACACATAAACGGAAACTTCACACCTACGGACGCTCTCGGTCAATAACGACAGTAATGTTTTCCGTCCCTGGTTTAATCGGCTGACTCATACCTTCCAGATCCCCACTTCCAGGCATCGCTTGTCCAGATTTCGACAATCGGGCTACGATGACCACTGTATCGATGTCCGACAGCTTTCGAGAGGGCATAGGACTTGTCGAGTCATCGAGCCGGAAGGTGAAGGGTAAGTCGTTCTTCGATGCCCGCACGATCGACACCGGCATTGGTGGACCGGCCACATCCTTCGCAAATACGAATAGCGTATCAGGAAGTGACCCTTTGCCGGCCATAGTTGGGCCCAACACGACTTTTCCGGTAATCGCACGCGACGCACCGGCCTTTTTGACCGGAGGGTGATCAGCCGGCATCGCCGATGAAGCCGCAGGAGCATTCGTCGCTGCCATCATTGGAGCACCACCCATCCGCCGTTTCGCGTCGTCGATAGCGGCCGAGATTTGCTCGGTAAATTCTGGTTCAGAATCTGGAGGCAAGTTCGCGCGTGCCCGCTCCCAATCTTTGATGGCAAGGACGAAATCCTTACGATTGTAGGCCACGGTGCCTGCCAGCATCAGAGCCTTCACGTGATTGGGATCAACCTTCAAAGCCTTTTCGATCAACGTCTCCGGCTTGCCTTCGAGCTTGCGTCCCTGGTGAACTGCAAGCGCATCGGCATAATCAGCGAGCATATCCGCATTGTTAGGATTCAGCTTAATAGCCTTCTCGAAATTCGGAACGGCATCGGCATACCGCTCCATGGCCATATAGGAGCGCGCCAGCATGGTCCAGCCTGTTGCATCGTTGGGATTCTGCTCAAGCTTCTTTTTGAGCTTGTCGATCATCGCATTGAGCCCCTCGGTCATTTGGCGCTCATTGTCGGCACCGCTCTGAGCCGACATCGACGACGCCGTCGGGTGCGTCATCGCGGCTGGATTGCCCAATGTCCAGTAGAGCACCCCGCTGGCTGCTGGGATGATCATTGCTAACGAGAGGGCAACAACCCGAAGATTCACAAGCCCTCCGGAAGTCATTGATGATGTTTCAATGGAACCAGTCTCCTCCAACACACGGCGCTCCAGCTCATGTCGAGCCGTTTGGTACTGTTCATCCGTCAACAACCCATTGGTGAGATCCTGTTCCAGCTCTGAGAATTGCTGTCGATACACCGGCAACGTTTTTTCCTGTTCACTCGTTATCTGCACGGGGCGCTTCAACAGAGGTCTCAGCAGAAGACCGAGGACACAGAGAGTCATGGCCGACACGATCACCCAAAATGTAGCGGTCATGAGCGCTTGCCTCCTTCTGCCAAGAGTTGTTCGACTTTTCGATGCTCCTCATCCGTCACCACCACATCGACGACTGTATGTGCCCGACGCCGCAACGTAATGACCAGCGCCGTGGCTCCGATCGTCAATAGGACAAACGGTCCCACCCACAGCAGCGTGGTCGTGGCTTTTAACGGCGGTCGATACAGCACAAAGTCTCCGTATCGCGACACCAGAAACTCAATGATCTCCTGGTCGCTCATATTCTTGGCGATCATCTCTCGGACTTCCCGACGCAGGTCTTCAGCCAGTGGAGCGTTCGAGTCGGCCAAGGTTTGATTTTGGCAGACCAGACATCGCAGCTCGACAGCGAGGTGTTTGAGTCGTGCCTCAGCAACAGGATCATCGGCCAATGGTCTGGCTTCCCCAGCCCACGCCGGCCCGGACACACACAATATGATGAGCATCACCCATTTCATTGGGATTCAAGCTGCTTTACAAGTGGGATAATTTTCTTGGCGACCGTGTCAGGATCCAACGGCCCGATCTGCTTATAACGGATCACTCCCTGCTTGTCGATGACGTACGTTTCAGGAACTCCGTAGACTCCAAAATTGATACCGACTCGTCCGGCCTCATCCACCCCGACAATCGGGTAGGGATTGCCCCATCGCCTTAGCCAGGCCATGGCTTCGTCCTGCTGATCCTTATAATCCATGCCATAGATCGGCACCTCACCGGACTTGGCCAGCTCCATCAGCACCGGATGCTCGGTCTTACAACCGTTGCACCACGAAGCCCAAAAATTGAGCAGCCACACCTTCCCCTTCAGGTCTGCCGGAGACAACACTTTCTCGCGATCATAGAGCTGCGGCTGGGAAAAATCGGGTACAGCCTTCCCGACCAACGGAGACGGAATTTCGCGCGGATTGAGCGTGAGTCCGATGCCCAGAAAACCGACGACCACGACAAAGATAGACAACGGGAGAAGAAACCGATTCATGCCACTTTTCGCCTAGCTGCTCGCGTGGGTACAGGCACAGCCGGTTCTTGCTTGCGCCATGCCAGTCGATACCGGCGATCACTGATGGCCAGTGCGCCACCCAACGCCATGATAAAACACCCACCCCAGATCCAATCGATGAACGGCTTATGATAGAGCCGCACACTCCAAGCCCCGTCGTCGAGCGGCTCTCCCAATGACACATAGAGGTCGCGCAATAGCCCCGGATCAATGGCCGCTTCGGTCATGACTTGGTTCTGAACGGGATAGCGTCGCTTTTCAGGATACAAGACCGTGGTTTCACGACCGTCCCGACTCACATGAAAGGCCCCACGAGCTGCCGTATAATTTGGCCCAACCACATCCTGCGCCCCGTCGAATCGGAACGTATAGTCGCCAATACTTGCCGTCTCACCCACATTCATCCGCACATCCTTCTCGGATTCGAAGCCTTTCACCATCGTCACGCCGACGATAAAGACCGCAATCCCACAGTGCGCTACGAGCATCCCCCAGTATGATCTGGGTACCGAAGCCAACCGTTCGACGAGACTGTTCCCATTCACATGAGCCAACCGCTCACGCAGCCCAACCGCGGACGTCGTCACAATCCAAATCGCCAACAAGAGACCGAGGCTCAATAGAGGTGTCCAACTCCCCAGGACAATCGGTAACGTGAGTGCGGACACAAGACTGACCCCGAATGCCCACTTCAACCGCTTCGCCAAATCAGGCACACTCGCCTTCTTCCATTGGGCCAGCGGGCCGATTCCCATTAAAAATATTGCCGGAACCATTAATGGCACGAAGACGGAATCGAAGTACGGAGGTCCGACAGAAATTTTCCCGAGATCCAAAGCGTCTAAAAACAAGGGGTATAGAGTGCCTAACAGCACCGAGCCCATCGCGGCCACCAACAATACGTTGTTGGCCAACAACATGCCCTCTCTCGATAACATCGCGAAGCTGCCGCCCAGCCCAACTTTTGGAGCGCGCCAAGCGTACAAGGCCAACGACCCACCGATGACGATCGCCAAAAAGACCAGGATGAAGAGACCTCGCTTCGGATCGGTGGCAAAGGCATGCACCGACGTGAGGACACCGGAACGGACAAGAAATGTCCCTAGGAGGCTCAATGAAAAGGCCATGATGGCGAGCAAGACCGTCCACACCTTGAACCCGCCCCGTTTGTCGGTCACGGCCAATGAATGCACCAACGCGGTTCCAGCTAACCACGGCATGAACGAGGCGTTTTCAACCGGATCCCAGAACCACCACCCACCCCATCCGAGTTCGTAGTAGGCCCAGCCGCTTCCCATCGCAATTCCGATCGTCAAAAAACACCAGGCAACCGTCGTCCATGGCCGAGACCAACGGGCCCAGGCTGCATCAAGGTTCCCCCCCAACAACGCCGCGATGGCAAAGGCGAAGGCGACCGAGAAACCGACATAACCCATATAGAGCATCGGTGGATGAATCACCATGCCGGGGTCCTGCAAGAGCGGATTGAGATCACGTCCGTCGGGAGCCGCGGGAATCAGCCGTTCGAACGGATTGGACACGCTCAACATGAACAGGAGGAACCCCACGCTCACCAACCCCATGACCCCAAGAATCCGGGAACGCGTGGCTTCCGGAAGATGGGCGGAGAAGAGCGTGACCGCAAACATCCAGATGGTCAGGATGAAGGTCCACAAAAGCAGGGATCCTTCATGCGCTCCCCAGATGGCAGCCAGACGATAGTGAAGGGGCAATTGCGAGTTGGAAGTCGCCGCGACATACAACACGGAAAAATCCTTGTCTGCGAAGGCATAGGCCAGGCAGCCGAACGCAGTGAGGACCAATAGGAATTGGGTGCGCGCCGCCGGCTTCGCCACAGACATCAACGCGGAGTTGCCGACCGCCGCACCGTAGATCGGGAGACTCCCCTGTACAAGCGCGACGCAGAGCGCGAGAATCAAGGCAAAATGACCGATTTCTGGAATCATAACGACCCTTTTCTACCATCAGGAACAACGAGTGATTTGCTTTGCTGGGCACCGGAGGCCTTCGCCTTCGCCAGCGCGTCCGCCGCTTCTGGGGGCATGTAATTTTCATCGTGTTTTGCGAGGACTTCGCTGGCGACGAACGTCCCATCGACGCCCAACTGTCCTTGGGCCACGGCCCCCTTCCCTTCCTTGAACAAGTCGGGAAGTATCCCTTTATACGTCACCGGCACGCGCTTCGCGGTATCGGTCACGATAAAATGGACGGTCAAACCATCATTCTCACGAACGAGGCTGCCGTCTTCAACCATCCCACCGATCCGGAAGCTACGCCCGTGCGGAGCTTCCCCACCGGCGACTTGAGTGGGCGTAAAAAAGAACACAAGATTACTCTGGAAGGCGTTTAAGATCAGCACGGTCGCCACACCCAAGACAAGCAACCCCAGACCAATAAAGGCAAAACGTTTATGCCGTGGTTTCATCGGTGTCTCCTAACAACCCGGCGCGCTGTTCGGCGCGCGCCGCAGCCCGTCGGCGCCACAAGGCCAGCACTTCCCATCCCATACAGAGCGCCGTGGCGATAAACGAGGTCCACACATACAGCCCGTACCCGCCCATCGCAAAAAATTCCGACGCGCTCCCCCACTGCATCAGCGAACCTCCACCACTTCCTGACTCACCGCCGACCTCTCATCCCAGACCGGCAGCGAATCCCGCTCGACTACGATGCATCGCACGCGGGCGAGAATGACGGCGATGCTATAGAGCCAGAACGCGATCGTCATGATGAGCATTGCCATCAACATAGTCGCCGCCATTTTCGACCCCGTCGACATACTGACTGAGGCACCTTGATGCAAGGTGTTCCACCATTGTACCGAATAATAGATAATTGGCACATTGACGACTCCGACCAATGCGAAGACCGCGCTCGAGCGATCGGCGCGACGCAGATCGTCAATTGAGGTTCGCAGAAGCATGACCCCTGCATATTGAAACAATAGGATGAGCTCCGATGTCAGCCTAGCATCCCAGACCCACCAGGCACCCCATGTCGGTTTCCCCCACATCGCTCCGGTCAACAACGCCAGGAACGTAAACATGGCTCCAGTGGGCGCGATCGCCTGAGCCATCATGAAGGACAGTCGAGCATTGAGCCCTAACCCAATACCAGCCCAAACCGCCATGACCACATACAAGAACATCGACATCCAGGCGGCTGGAACATGGACGAAGATAATCCGATACGATTCCCCTTGCTGAAAATCTGTCGGCGCAACGAAAAATCCCATGTACAGGCCAACACCCATCAGCGCGACCGCTACCACAGCGAACCATGGAATGAGGCGCCCTGCCAGGGGATAAAAGGCTTGTGGTGCCGAATATTTTGACCAGTTTACACTCATGATCTTCTTCTATTCTAACGCAATCCGTAACGCCGCTGCCGTAGCCCATGGTGCTAAGAACAGAGACAGCACCAGGCAAGCCCCGAGTAGCGACAGATTTGCTTCGGCACCGATTCCGGCCATGCTGCTGGTCACGGCGCCGGCCCCAAAAATCAATACTGGAACGTAGAGTGGAAGCACCAGGAGGGCAACCAGTAAACCACTCCCCCGCACGCCAAGGACTAACGCGGCGCCGATCGCACCAATCATACTCAACGTCGGCGTCCCAAGCAAGAGCGACAACACCAGCACGCCCAGCGCGTCTCCGCTTAAGCCGAACTGAAGACCGAGCAACGGGGAGAGCAGCACCACAGGCAATCCGGAGATCAGCCAATGGGCGACCACCTTTCCCGCCACCAGCACGGCAAGTGGCTGGGGAACCAAGACCATCTGCTCGAGGGCCCCATCCACATAATCCGCGGTAAACACGCGTGAAAGCGATAATAAACAGGCCAACAAGGCCGCGACCCACAGCACGCCGGGGCCGATCGTTCTCAACACCGCCGGCTCCGGACCGACGCCCAAGGGAAAGAGGCTGGCCACGATGACGAGAAAGAACACCGACATCGCCGCATCTGAACGACGCCGCATCGCAAGCAAGAGATCCCGCTTGACGATGCCACTGACGGCCTCCCACATACTGGAGCGGTTCATCCAGCCAGCCTCAGGTGTTGCAGCCGCTCTGCGGGAAGCGCGACCTCTTGGTGCGTGACCAAGACCGCCAGTCCTCCACGTTGCACATGCGCAAGCAGCCGCTGCGTCACCACACCCGTAGAGGCCGCGTCGAGAGACGTGAACGGTTCATCTAACAGCCATAAGGGGCGCGTGGAGAGCCAGAGCCGCGCCAGAGTGACACGGCGCTTCTGGCCTTGAGAGAGCACCTTGGACGGCAAATGATGAATGGGGCGCTTCAGTCCGATCGCCTCCAAGGCTTCCTTCGCTCCGTTGTTGGAACAAGGTTCCCCGGCCAGGGACGTGGCACTCATGAGATTTTCCAGGGGAGTCAGATCGTCCTTGATCCCGTTCAGGTGCCCAAGATACGTCAGTTGCCCCGCATAGAGTTCCTTGAGTTGATGGATATCCTGACCATCCCAGAGCACCGAACCTTCCTCCGGGGGCAACAGGCTGGAGAAAATCCGGAGCAGGCTAGTTTTTCCGCTGCCGTTCTCACCCACCACGGCCAACAGAGTTCCCGGCTCCACCTTGACATTGAGATCAGAAAACAGCCGACGCTCGCCTCGACGGCAACTGAGTCCAACAGCTTGCAACATAAGCGCTACTCAACAGGAAAAGGTCGAGAGTAAGGGAACAGCGCGTGGAAAAACAAGGGGCACGAAGCCCTGCTTGCACTCAGAGCAATCATCCTATTAACCTGTGCCTGTACGGCTAGATTGAGAATCTGCCATAGTGAATACCATATGGCATCTATATCGTGAAGGAGAGCTGAATCATGAGCCAACTGATCTGTATCGCATTTAAGGACTTGAGCACGGCCGATCGAGTGCTGAACGAACTACGGGCCATGGAAAAGAACTATGTGCTCGATTTGGAGGATGCGGTCATCGTCGTGCGCGATATGGACGGCAAGGTCCACCTGAAACAGTGCGTCGACGTCTTCGGTGGAACGACGACACATGGTGTGTCGCTCGGTGTGTTGTGGGGAGGGCTGATGGGGTTGCTCTTTATGAACCCCCTGGCTGGCCTGATCGGCAGCCTCGCCGGCGGGGCGGGGGCTGGAGCCGTGACCACCGCAGCCAGTGAGTTTGGGTTATTGAGCGACTATGGGATTCCGGATAATTTCATCAAGGAATTGGGAAGTACGATCAAGCAAGGCACCTCCGCAATCTTCTTACTGATCCGGAGCGCCGATCAGGACAAGTTACTCACCGGTTTCTCGCCATACCAGGGAACGATTCTCAAGACATCCCTGAGTAAAGAGCAGGAAGAGAAGCTGCGAGCTGCCCTCGCATACGAACACAAACAAAAGATAGCCAAAGCATAGCGTGCTTCCCAGAACGACGTTCGTCCTGAGTAAGTCGAAGGGCGAACGTCGTTGGGCAGGACCTTTCTGCACGCAACATGACATTCAGCCCTTCTGCTTTCCATCCAACAGGCAACTCACGTTCATATCTCCCATCACATTGATCGCCGTGCGACAGCGATCGAGGAACCAGTCCACCGTCAGTAAGACAGGGATGTACTGCACGGGTAGCCCAACGGCCGTAAAGACCATGGTCATGGTAACGAGGCCCGCTTCGGGAATGCCGGCGGCACCGACGGAGGCGATGATACTTGTCAGCACCACTATCAATTGCTGTTGGAAGCTGAGATCCATTCCAACCATTTGCGCAATGAAGAGGGCTGCCATCGCCTCGTACAATGCGGTGCCATCATTATTAAAATTCGCGCCGACCAGCGCCCCCATACTGGCGGACTGCTCGCGCAACCCCACACGATCCTTGAGCACGGCATAGGTCACCGGCATCGTCGCCGTTGAGCTGGCAGTAGAGAACGCCATCACCAGTGCATCGCGGCCGCCGCGAATGAGATCCGCCGGGCGCACCCACGAACCGAAGCGGATACGGAGGAGGTAATACCCCGCCTGGATCGCGAGTGCGAGCAGCACGCTGAGCACGAAAACTCCAAGCGCCTTGAACGGAGCGAAGCCTTCTGTCCCCACGATACTCGCGACAATGCCAAAGACCGCCAGCGGCACGACCGCGATGATCCAATGTAAGATCTTGATCAGCGACTCCAGAAAGAGTTCGACAAGATGTCCGACTGTTCCAAGAGGCCGCTCGCGCTCCTTGCGAAGAGCCATCCCAAACGCCACGGCGATGAAGATGACTCCGATCACCTTTCCATCGTCACCGAGTGGCCCCAGCAGACTCTTGGGCACATTCTCAAGAAACAGAGCGAGCGGATTGGCGGATTTTGCCGGTTCGTCGTGCGGAACTGGTGGCGTCAGTCCCGCCCCTCGTCCTGGCTGAATCACGTTTGCGACGGTTAGACCAACCGTGATCGCAACCAACGTGTTGAGCAGCAACAACCGTGGCAGCCGCGCCGCAAGTGGCCCACCGAGCTGCGTCGTCATGAACGTGTGCACAATCGCCGCGAGGATCAGCGCGGGCGCGAGAGCCCCGAGGAGTCGCAACACAAGCTTCCCCGGAACCGCGAGGACCGCCGCCTCGCTTCCCAGCAGGAATCCCACCATGACGCCAAGGACCAAGGCGATCCCAATACGCGCATAGAGTGGGACACTCTGCCATCGCGCAAGTACGCTCATCATACCGGCCTCCCACTACCAGTTACACATAACACCATAATTCCATACTGGGGCCAGTTGATCGAATTAGGTGATGGCGACCAGGAGTAAGTCTGCCGCTGCCGCATCGACGCTCCCTGATCGTCTCGCAGCAAATCAATGCAGTGACCATTCAAATAGACTTGCTAGGACCGAACACCACTCACCGCCTTCAAAACCATACAGTCGCTACATGCAAAACCATACAGTATGATTCAAGGTGCACAACTATATAGCACTCTTCAAATATTCCTGATTGTCGATGGGAGCAACCACATCAAACATCCACAAAATCCTTCACTGCTTCAAGAGCACAGGACTGCCAAAATCCTATAACGGGCTAATTTATTTCATCTATTCCGTCCAGACACATATGGTGCAGGTCATGCATGTTTTTCACTATCGTCGAGGCTCCAAAACTGGCCTTCAGCCTGGAGCGTCGACACAGTTAAAACCAAAAAGTCTAAAAGTTTAAGGGAAGTGGCTTAAGTCGATCAATGCTTTGGCCTTTTGCACGGAACTAGGAGGGATACCAGTCCCTGGGGTGTTGGCATAAGAATAAACTTGCGTTCGTATTCACATGCAGAGGGTCCAACTGGTTTCGGCGCGGAGTATTAATCTTAGCGATTATCGAAAGGCTCAAAAAGTGAACAACCTATCATCCTTCTGGTTTGGAAAAACAGTATTTGTGGCCGGTGCCACTGGTTTCTTGGGAGGCTGGTTGGTGCGCCGACTCCTTCAGTTCAATGCACATGTCGTCGCCCTAGCCCATTCAGCCAAGCCGGACTCCCAGTTCTTTTTGAAATCGTTCGATGACCTCCCATCAGTCTCTCTCTATTGGGGCGATATCGCCGACCAAGCCCTGATTGAACGGATATTTGCCCGTCATCCGATTGATGTGTTTTTTCATGCCGCATATGGTGCGGATGTTCATCGGGTGCTCGATGAGCCGTTGGAATGCTTCCGTTCCTCGGCGATCAGTACGTGGCAAATTCTAGATTTTCTCAGGAAGAATCATCCGAGCTGCATTTCCGTCATCAGTTCGACCGACAAGGTCTACGGCCGCCAGCCAATTCCGTATGAGGAGCATTCACCGCTTCAACCGCTCCACCCATACGAAGCCGCAAAGGCTGCACAAGATCATGCTGCCCAGAGCTATGGAAAGGTCTTCAAATTACCGGTGGCCATCACCCGTTGTGGGAATTTTTTTGGTGGCTACGATTTTAATTTTAGCCGTTTGATTCCGGGAGTGGTGCAGAGCATCCTGCAGGGCAAGGTTCCACGGCTCAGGTCCAACGGCAGATTCACACGCGATTTCCTGTACATCGAGAGTGCCGTAGATGCGCAGCTACTCTTAGCCCAGCGGCTGTCCGAAGATGACTCGCTCTACGGAGAAGCGTTCAATTTCTCGTACGGAGAGCACGTTGAAGTCCTCGATATTGTGCAACGGATTTGTCGCCTGCTCGACGTGTCGGCTGAGGTTGTGGTGAATGAGAATACTGCCGTAGAAATACCGAACATGCAGCTCTCCTGCACAAAGGCCGAACAACGTCTTGGTTATAAACCATCGTACGATTTCACAACTGGCCTTGAGCGCACGGTGAACTGGTACCGCGACCACTTCATCACGTCATCAGTGCAGAATTATAATTGGCTCGAAAGGACAACGGAGGCTGAGGCGGCTCCGCTTGGTTGAACAGTTTCTGCCAGCTCCTAAGTGGTGCCTGGCGGCATATGCCCACGCGGTAATGGGCCGTCCAGACCCGTCAGAAAAGATGGGGTCAGTTCTTGACGTTGCACGTTGCGAAGAGTTGAGTCTGCTGCGGGGAACGTGGTGGGGTTTCGATCGCCTCCTGAATGTTCGAGATTCGCGAAGGGGAGATTCGAAAGCGCATCGCGTCTGTCTGCAGCGGTTCATTCGCCGCACGCCTCAACAAGTAGACGGCGGTCTGGTACGCGTCGCGATGCGAACGATTGAGTATGGCGTCCACGGGAAGTCGATAGATGGCGGCAACGTGCTGGAGGACTTCGTCTGGCGAGAGGCGGATTGGGTGGGTTTGGAGAGCAGGAACGTTGGTCAGCAGCTTGCCTTGCACGAGTCGGTCGATGCGTTCACGGAAATCGGAGCCGCCAAGAAAGATTTGGCCCCGCAGGTCCTTCCACGGCGAAGGCTGGTGGATCCCCTCGGCCACGAAGCGTCGGTAAGCGGTCCGAGCGGTCGCCATGGTGCGATTGAACAGGGAGAGCGCGGCGGCGACGTCTAGCCAGCCTGGCGCTGCTTGGATACCCGCAGTCGCTCGATAACTACTCCACGCCCCTCCTCCTGCTTCTGCCACCATTCCGGCTCGAACCGGATTCAACACGACATAGCGGCAGAGTTCCTGGAGCTAACACTCCTTTTCCACGAGCAGACTTTTGAACCGACCTTGCAACAGGTGTCCAACGCGCTGATGGCAACGATTGAACCATTGGGTGTAGGTGCCATGGAGTCGGCGTAAGCCGCGACTAAGATTCGGCTCGGGCGTTTCAATCACCAGGTGATAGTGATTTCCCATCAAACAGTACACATAGCAGCGCCAGTGCTGTTGCTGTACCTCGCGACCGAGTAAACGGATGAACTGGTGCCGATCGCCGTCCTCTAGGAAGTTAGGTTGCTGTGCATTGCCGAGAGCGGTGATGATGTGGTAGAGAGCACCGGGAATTCGAGGCGGAGTGGGCGAGCCATGAGACGAGACACTACGGTGCAGGCAGTGCAAAGTCAAAAACTGACCCCGCTTCCATTTCTCCCTAAATTGTCTTGAGCCCTACCGCAATATCGCTTACCCTACACAAGGTCTAAGCCGATTGATATCAAGCCTATCGCAGTCATACACAAAAGAAAGGACAGCTCATGCGCGTGATCGTTTCCTGTTTGGCAACCCTACTCTGCCTTGGAACCGCTGGGGCGTTCGCAGCAGCCCCAGAGCCCACGACCGAGGAACAAAAAACACTCTATGCGTTAGGATTGGCCATCAACCAATCGCTCAGCAATTTCACCTTGAGCGAAGCTGAATTTGAAATCGTGAAGTCCGGCCTCATCGATGGGTTCACAAAACGGTCCCCCAAGGTAGACCTCAAAGCGTATGGCATGAAGATTTCAGAGTTGCAACAGGCCCGCGCTACGGTCGTTGCAGAAGTGGAAAAGAAAGCAGGAGCCGTGTTCCTTGCGAAAGCCGCGGCAGAACCCGGCGCCAAGAAAACCGAGTCCGGCGCGATTCTCAAGACCATCAAGGAAGGGACCGGCGCCACGCCGAAAATCACGGATATGGTCAAGGTGCACTATCAAGGAACCTTGATCGATGGAACAGTGTTCGATAGTACCACCAACCAGAGCGAGCCGGTCATGTTGAGAGTGAATGAAATGAGCAAGTGTTGGGTGGAAGGGATCCAGCAAATAAAAGTCGGCAGCAAGAGCAGGTTGGTCTGCCCGTCGAGTCTCGGCTATCGCGACAAGGGCTTGCCCCCGCTCATCAAGCCCGGTGCCACGTTAGTATTCGAGATCGAACTTTTCGAAATCATTGCTCCCAAGTAGTTGCACGCAACAAGTCCGCACGAGGGTCACCATGGGGTCACCCATTAGCTAGCTAATGGGTGACCCCACGCTACTAGCTCCGACCTCTGCCTCTGGTTGCTCGGTTGAGTGCACGCCACATTTGTTTTTGACGGCAGCGGGCTCTCAGCGTAGCCTCCCGCCGGGCTTTCATCGGAAGGAGAATATAACAGTGGAGGACTGGCGCTATCGCCTCATTGCGTGCTTCGGTTTCGTCACGATCGCATGGCTGGCCTGGGTGACGGGAAAGCGCAAACGGCCGAACTGGAGGACCATTGGGGGCAGCGCGGTCTTGTCCTGGGGGCTCGGCATCGTGTCCTTTTGGTTTCCGGGCTTCCGCTGGCTCTGGAACATGATCAACGATCTGGTGGTCGCCGTGCTCACCGCCTCGCAGAAAGGCACGCTGTTTCTTCTTGGGCCCCTCGCACTTGGCCCCGGCCAGACGTTGCCGGATGGGACAGTCTCGATCGGGTTTATCTTGGCGGCACAAGCGCTGCCGGCAGTCGTGTTCTTTGCCGCCTTGATGGCGGGCCTCTACTATCTAGGCGCCATGCAAGCAATCGTGGGATTGTTTGCCCGGCTCTTTTACCAGACCATGGGCTTATCGGGAGCCGAGTCGCTCTCCGGCGCCGCGAATATCTTCGTCGGGATCGAGGCGGGCTTGATTATCCGTCCCTACCTCGCAGCCATGACGCAGTCGGAGCTGCTCTTGGTACTGACGTGCATGATGGCAACCGTGGCGAGTACCGTCATGGGCATCTACGTCTCGGCGCTGCAACATACGGTGCCTCAGATCGCCGGCCATTTGATTTCCGCATCAATCATTTCGATTCCCTGCGCGGTACTCATCAGCAAACTCACACTTCCCGAAGATGGCCAACCCGTGACGCTGGGCGGCGTGCCCCCTGAATCCACCGATCAGACCTCATCGCCTTCCTCCGACAGTGCCGCGAACCCGCCGCCCTCCAATCTCATTGTCGCGTTGATCGATGGCGCAGGGCAGGGAATGAAAATGGCTGTCGGCATTGCCGCGTTACTGATCGTGTTTTTAGGATTGGAAGCCTTGGTAGATTTGGCGCTGGCACAGCTTCCGACGATCGGTGGAGCGCCGCTCTCTGCCACACGGATCCTCGCCTGGCTAACCTGGCCGTTCGCCGTGCTCCTCGGTCTCCGGCCTGAGGAGTGGCAGATCGGCTCAGACTTGCTGGGGTCGAGGTTTATCGAGACGGAAGTTGCAGCCTATTTCAAGTTGGCTGCCGTGCAAGCCGCGTCTCCGCCGCCGCTCTCTGCACGGTCCCTCACAACCATGACCTATGCCCTCTGCGGATTCGTGCATGTGGCGAGCATGGGTATCTTCGTCGGCGGCATCTCCGCATTGGTGCCGCATCGGGCAAAGGATATCTCGCTCCTGGGACTGCGTGCGTTGTGGACCGCCTATTTGACGACGTTGCTGACCGGTTGTATTGCCGGAGTCCTTGCAGCTTCCTAGAAAGAGCTCTCATTGATCCCCTGTCTATAACAACGGAAAACCAGAACCGGTATCCGACCACTTACCTTCTTTTCAAAGCGCTCCAATCTCCCGATACATTTCACTCAAGAACATCTCACCTGTGTCCGATAGAAAAGATGGAGGCCGCGGTCATCTATCCTCCATGGTCTCCATCGAGCAGTTTTTCGAACGAGGCAATCTATGGACACCCCCCATTCCGTTGCACCGACGACTCCTCCGACAGTGGCCAAAATCATGTCCCGTCGCGTCATCACCGTCACAATGGATGATTCACTCGGAACGATTCGTGATCTCTTCCACAATCACCGCTTTCACCACCTCCTGGTCTTAGAGCAACGAACGCTGGTCGGGGTCATCTCTGATCGTGACCTATTGAAAGCCCTCAGCCCCAACATTGGAACCTGGTCGGAAACCGAGCGGGATCGAGCCTCTCTCCACAAGAGGGCCCATCAGATCATGAGCCGGAACCCGGTGGCCGCCCACGCCGACACCTCGATCGAAGCGGCAGCCCAATTGATGATCGAGAAGAATATCTCTTGCCTCCCCGTCACCACGAATGCGGGAATACTCGAAGGCATTCTGAGCTGGAAAGACATTCTGAAAGCGTTGCTGGCGGTGCCACACACCAAGGGCTAACCCCATGTAACGACAGCCTTCCGATACCGTACCAATCCCGTCATCCTCAGCCACCTCGCCGGACCCACGCATGCATCGACGACCCACTGCGCAGACTGTGGACATTCACAACACAACATGTCGAATAAGCGGGCCGGGCACTGGGATTCACCTGCACACACCCCCCATGCTGAATTGCAAGACGCGACCCCAATTCTAGACAAATGGAACACCATAGCTCTCAGCAATGGTTAGCTTTTTGTTTCCGCAAATGAGAATGCTGCTGCAAGCGTTATGTTGTCTCGCTCAGCATGAGCTAACACAACGCATTTGAAATGCACTGGCGGAGTCTCAAAGTTTTCACCGACAAGTTTAAAATCATAGTCTTGTGGCACACCCACCGGCGGCAGCTGTATCTGAATTCGCCGATCATAGAAACTCTTAACGAGTTGGCCCTTTGAATCTAAATGCTCTAGCTGCGCGCGTATTATTATGCCTATGTCACTACTAACGGATTCAACGGTGAACGTCACATACAATTTTGGTTCTGCTTGTCCCTCTGTCGTGTCCATTACGGATTCATACGGCGCTGACCACTTCGTGGTTTCGAGATGATTTGAACGGACAATTTCCACATTCGATGTCTTAAGGATTTCTTCTCCTTTCGCTTTTAAGTCTCTGACGATCTCGATCGTGTCCACTGCAGGTCTTAAAATCCTGATTGGGTCCCTTACTCCACCTTTTTCGTCAGTAACGGCGATGCCATCTATTCCGTTTTCCTTCATGAAGCTCCATTCGTCATAGATCAATTGTCGGGTGATCGAAATAAGCATCCCGTTTACTTTGTCCGTATCGACTGCATGCTTTGTCGAGCCCGGATCAGGCGAAAATTTTAGGGATTCATCTATGATGAGATGGGCAATATATTTTCGGAAGTTACGCTCCACATGCTCAAGGTACTCGTGCATTGATTTTCCTATCCAGTTCCGAAAATATTCCTTTGTGAACTCATTTTCGGGTATCCGTTGTTTTGGTCGACTTTTCGGTGATGGAAGATTCTGTGTTTTCTGATTGTTCTGTGATTTTACTGTCTTCAGTCCTTCCCCAATACGGTATAGACATAACAGGCGATAATAAGGATTCGTAGAGTTTACGGCTTCCCGAAACAACCGTAAAAGGGGAATCAACTGGTTGGGAACGCTTGCCATACCGAATAGCAATTGCGAACTAAGTTGAACCTTTTGAAGATACGGCACCACCATCCAAAATTGGATGAGATCATGTGTCTTTGATTCATAAATCTCGATGTGCTGAATACTCAGGGGAATTTCTTTTGCGAAACAAATGTAGTCCAAGACACCAGCCATTATTACATCCGCATAGCTGAGCACTAAGGTCTCAGGCTCATCCAGCTCAATTATTAACCGATCCACCTGCCCCTCGGATGACCGCCAGGTAATCCTCGCTGTTTTTCTATTCGTCGATTTATCTGTGGTGTAGAAGTATTCCACCCATTTGTCAGCAGATTCATCCGCAATGGTTAGGCCTGTATGTCGGATGCCACTTTTTTCGACATTTGCTCTGTCATCAAATACTGAGAATGGGTTTAGCAAAACATATTCGACCCTGAATGGTGGGCTTAGGATTGAACTTCTCCCTTGGCTGGAAGCATTAAAGATTAAATTGCGCCCTTGAAACTCTGAACTGCACTTAAAGGTCCCGTATTTCAGTCCGTTCTTCTCCTGAATGGTTGTTTGGAAAGAAAATTCCGCTGTAGTGCGCGTCCACTGGTCAATAGTCTCAATTCGATGCTTCCCTTCAGACATGCATAACCTCCTAGACTTTTACCCTTCTCATACGAGAGATTACCTTCAATTCTACGACAGACGGATACTTTTTCTATCAAGCATTATGTATGCACCAGGTGGAGAGATCTATGGGCTTAGAATTGACATAAGGAACCGGGCGTCTTTTCTAATCGTTGCGCACATCAACCGCACCTCAACGAGGGCAAAAGGAGGCAGCTGATCTATGATCCTCCCGATTTCGTCGTGCGCCACGCAATCATGGCGGCGCTGAGGAGCATGAGCGAGGCGAGGATGAATGGCACACCAGGAAATTCCGCTGACGTGCTGAAACTTGAGTGCTGCGTACTGAGGGCGGAGTCGGCTTGAATGAGCAGATATAAGTTGATATAAGGGGTCGGGAGTCTTTCTAATTGGCGGGCGCATTCCACCTCTACTCCCTCGGCATACCGCTAGTCATGATCAGACAAATCGGTCACGTTCTGCCGGAGTTGGAACGCGACAGGTGGCCGCTTGACCCATCCATTGGTACCGGTGACGCGCCACGAAATCATAGAACACATCGCGGATGGGAGTCGGCATCAACACACAGACGTAATACAGGGGCCACCACCAAGAGAGCTGTCGGATCACCCTCAGCGCCGCAGTGGGCTTCGTATAGACATGGCCCTGTTCCAGTAAGAGGAAGGTCTGATAGTCAGTAGCGGACAAGTTCAGATCACGAAGGATGCGTTGCGCCTGCTCGGACTGGAATGTCCCGAACTTGAACTTCCCGGCTGGATCGTGGGCAATGGTCACACTCACCCAGGCATTACGCCAATTGCAGACCCCGTCGAAGAGTATCAGCCGCTCGTACCTGGTCCATTCATGCACGGAAGGGCAAGCTGGTATGTCATCGAGCCCCTCACATAGGGCCACATCACATCTGAAATGAATTGAGTCCGAAACTATACCACTCTCATCAATAATAGATATGGCGACTGAACGGGGCGCAAGGAAACTCCCCAGAAGTGCTGAGACTCGAGGGACTGAAGACTGAAAGAGGAATCGGCCTGATAAGGCCAGTCACACCGTTAGAGAACGTGAGACGGAAGGGTTTCGTGATGCGGATGTATCAATCTTCCGGCATCCGATCCACCACGCGATCCCATTCCTTGATCGCGGGCTTCACATGATGATCGAGATGTGTGAGCGCTCCATAGAGGCGGCCTTCGTACTCATCGCGTGTTGCATCGGTGGAAGACAACGTTTTTAGAATTACCACAAGCCCCAAAATCTCCTCCGAGGCCTCCGCGATCTCATCCATATGATTGTCCAGCGGAGGGCTCGACGGCGTCAGAAACGACCGCTTGTCGGCGAGCACCGCCGATCTCGTTTTCTTAATCATGGCGTTTCCCTTTCTTCAGCCGTCGCTCGAGATTTGACACGGTTCGTTCCCACGCTCTAATCTCAACGTCCCAGTGCCTGATGAGCCTCCGATCAGGATGCGCACCCTGCTGCTCAAGGGCAATCTTGATCCGATGATCCATAATCCGCCCTCTTAGACTTTCAAGGCGGAGTCGCAACTTCTTGTTACGCCCCATAGCTTCCTATAACCACCACGGTACCCCCAATATCGATGAGCTGTCAATGAAGCGGCTGTCACTGTATCTATACCGCTTCCAACCCTAGCGGATAGAAGGACAAAAATGTTCACCCAACGAACCGTACCGGTCAAGCGACCGGTCGCGCCCATCTGGCCAAAGCAATCGGGAGTCCTTTCCCATCGTTATGCATTTTACACATGACTCGCCGATGGCCAGCGGATGCAGCGGCTCTATGCCCTACTAGCTTTCGTCGTTCGCCACGCAATCGCGGTGGCACTGAGGAGCATGAGCGAGGCGAGAATGAATGGGGCGCCGGAAACTTTCCCTGACGTACTGCGACTCGAGTGCTGATCGCTGAGAGCAGAATCGGGCCGGATCAAGAAGGCATGTTATTAAGGCGTCGGGGTCTTTCTTTTCATTGCCTAACTCCAGCCGCCCCTCACTGTACCACATCCTTGGCTGTACCTCGTATCGTACGCACAGCATGAGGCAGAGATCGCACAACCTAACAGGTCCGCCATCTCACTCTGTGGCTCTTCATGATCCGACAAATCGCCCACGTTCTGCCTGGGTGGGAACGCGACAGGTGGCTGCTCGGCCCATCCACCGATACCGGTGACGGGCGACGAAGTCATAGACCACATCGCGGATTGGGGCCGGCACCAGCACACCCACGTAATACAGGGGCCACCACCAAGAGAGCTGTCGGATCAACCTCAGAACCGCCGTGGACTTGGTATAAACATGGCCCGCCTCCAGCAAGAGGAAGGTCTGATAGTCATGAACGGGCAAGTTCAGATCACGAAGGATGCGTTGCGCCTGCTCGGACTGAAGTGTCCCGAGCTTGAACTGCCCGGCTGGATCGTGAGCAATCATCACCTTCACCCAGGCATTGCACCAATTGCAGACCCCGTCGAAGAGAATCAGCCGCTCGTACTTGGTCCATTCATGTACAGAGGGATCAAGCTGGTCGTTCATCAACCGCCTCGCGTAGGACCTCTGGATGAGAAACTGCTTCAGTACCGATACCCAATCGAGACCACGGCGAAGTGGAACCAGCCGAAGGCGAACCGCTCACCGTTATCCACCCCGCCTTCAAACGTGCGATATCCCGCCGAGACAGACCAATGATCAGTGAGATCATGGCGGATCTTCGCGGCGGCATCGAAGGCGCGTCCCTGCGGAGCCACGAGCCCGTCAACATCCACCACAGCCATCCAACGCGGTGCAAAGCGATATTCCGCATTCAAGCTCAGCAGCGGCACAAAGCCGACGTTGCTATCCGTGGCTGTCGAGCCGGCTTGCCTCAACTCCACTTTGGCGTCGCGAATGAAAGCCGTGGCGCCGGCACTCAACCGCCACGTTGATGATTCGTAGAAGAGATAGCGATAGGTCACTCGGTAGGAGTCGAACTTGTAGTCCGATTCCACGGGAGCACCGGGGGCAAAGGTGCCTCCTGCGAACAACACCGGCATGGCAAACGACCCGGCCCCTGAGAAGCCAAGCGGCTGATAGACGAAGCGGAGCGCATGCCGGCGGGCTGGGTGCCATGTCGCTTCCACCCGTCGTTGGACGATCGGGGTGCTGTCCTGAATGTCGGCAAGCGAGAAGCGTGTCCCTACCGCTGAATCAGGAATGTGAATCTCGTTCCGGCTCTGCCAGATCGCACCAGTTTCAAATTCGATCTGAAACCGTCGCACGTCCGTCTCAGCATCAGCCGCTGCACACGGAGCCTCACTCCCGACAAGACATGCGACGACTGCCGACAAGGCAACGGCCTGTCTTACAACGACTTTGAGCATCGGGAAAATCCTCCGTCGAATATCTGCACCTAGATTATGTGCTCACGCGATCACACCATGGCAACAGCTGGGCGTTCGGCTCTCTTGTCATTATACTAACACCCCTCACTCTTCTTACCACTCGGCTCCCTCCTGGTTAGACCGCAGCGGAAGCTTTCGCCTCTGGTCATGAACGTAGGACTGGCAACCGCAGATGTCGTTCAGCGCAGAGGTTGTATCGATCATGGGTCCTGCATCTTTTTTCGATCGTCAGACACATCACACAGACCGCACCCAAAATCGGCGCAAGCCGCGTGTCTATGATCCGCCTGCCTTCGTCGTTTTCCACGCAATCACCGCCGCGCTGAGGAGCATGAGCGAGGCGAGGATAAACGGCGCGCCTGGAAGATCCAAGGAAGTGCTGAGGGTTGAGTGCTGAGGACTGAGAGGAGAATTTGATCGAATGAAGAAGGCGAACGTTTGTGTGAACAGCGTCGGCCCGATGAGGCCGGTCACACCGTTGATGCTGGCGATGGCGCCTTGGAGCTGGCCCTGCTCTGAACTGCTGACGCGGCGCGTCATGAGCGATTGGTTTGCCGGACCGGCGAGTCCCCAGAAGGCCATCACGGGAATGCCGAGGCAGAAGATCCAGCCCTCCGGCGCAATGCCATAGACGGAAAAACCGATTGCTCCACAGAGTAGACCGATCACCACTGTCCTGCGTTCGCCGAACCGACTGGTGATCGGACGGATCAATCCACCTTGTACGATCATTGCCGCAGTGCCCACCCCCGCCATCATCAGCCCTACGGCGGCTGGTCCCCACCCATAGCGATAGCCCATGTATAGGACTGACACACTCGGCAGCACCGCATGGGCGAGATAGCCGAAAAACGCGACGGTCGCGAGGCCAGATAGTTCACGGTGCGAGCGTAGTAGTACAAGCGAGCCAACCGGATTGGCCCGCGCCCAGGCGAAAGACGTCCGTTTGCTCGTTGGCAGAGATTCGGGGAGTACGAAGAATCCGTAACAGGCGTTCGTGAGACTGAGCGCTGCCGCGCCCCAGAACGGCAGCCGAGGATCGATTGCGCCGAGCCATCCGCCTAAGGCGGGACCGAAGATGAAGCCGAGGCCGAAAACCATGCCGATCTTCCCGAATGCCGCCGCGCGCTGATCCGGCGGCGTCACGTCGGCAATATAGGCGCCGGCGGTGCTGAAGCTGGAGGAGGCCATCCCGGAAATGACTCGGCCCACAACAAGCCAGACGACGTTCGGCGCAAGCGCCATCACGATGTAGTCCAAGCCCAATCCAAAGTTGGATAGCAGGACGACCGGCCGACGACCGAACCGGTCGGACAGGGCACCCTGGATCGGCGAGCAAAAGAACTGCATGAATGCCCAGGCCGTCCCCATCAACCCATAGAGGACGGCTGCCTGCGCCGTATCGCCGGAGAGAAATTCCTCGACGAGTTTCGGTAATACCGGAATGATGATGCCGAACGACAACATGTCAAGCAGCACGGTGACAAGAATGAAAAGCACCGCGGCTTGGCGCGGCGCGGTCGAAGCAGGCGTGTGGTCTATCACCGCCGCATCCTAGCAGACTTTGCCTTACACAGCCTCGCCGTATGGCGCACGGGTCAGCTTTATACCTGCCGACTTCGAATTCAATGAGGTCAGGCGGGGTCTGATGAAACAGCACAGTTTTAAAAATGGTTCGGGCGTGCTTTTATCAGTGTTGTCGATGCAGGCTATCGGTTTGCTCGCAGATGAGAAATGGCAACATCCTGCCCATACATGCATTCCTGACTCAACTACGGCGGGAAGTCCTCTATCTCTAGCGCTCAGAAAAGCTTGGCGGCAATCCCGATAAACGGCAGCAAGTAATTGAGCCCGCCGTTCGGACTATCGGTGCCGCCATTGGAGATGTGACTGAAGCGGACTCCGGCGTTCAGCGCCCATCGCGCAGTCAGATCATAGGTTGCGCCCGCACCTCCCCAGACCAGAAAATTGAAATCCGATCCTTGTTCGGGAATACGGCCGTCGAAATTCGTCCAGAGCGGGCCACCGCCACCTTCGACATAGGGCTTCAGCTGACCGAACGAGGTCAACGTATAGATCAGTTTCGGCGTAACACCAACCCCATAGGCGCCAGTCGGTTCTGTGATCCCTAAAAACGCCGCTTCGACCCCCAGAGCGACCGAGCCACGCCACCATTCATCGCCGATCGGATTAGACACCTCGATCTGCCAGTACGGATGCACCGAAACTCCGTTGAGTTTGGATGACTGCCCATCCATCAATCGCACCGGCAACATACCACCGACTACGACTCCTACTGTCTGTCGTTCACTAATAGCAGGCGATGCCTCTTGCGCCGAAGCGAGAGGCGGCCAGGCCAGACCTACACACAACAACACCGCCATTGCGCCAACCCGACAAACAAACATCCCCGTCCATACTTCCATTCGTACAAACTTCCGCTCAGAACACCGCAATCGGACTCCGAACGCCATCCCATCCAAAGGAACCAGAACCATCGCGCCCTATAGCATTGACTGAAGTCCGACCAGTGTCGGCGGACTTTCAGTTCACCCGTCTCGACAGGACGTCGCAGGATCGAACAGTCATCGCATAAAGCTGTAATGCACTCGTCAACCTAATGGGGGATTACGTGAAGGAGAAAGCAGTCCTAAACTGACTGCGAGGGGTTGAATGGCCAGATTCAGCAATCATTATCCCGCCTCGCGGTAGCCGCATTCTTGGTTGCGACATTGGACGCTGCGGCCGTCTTGCTTACTGATTTTTTCGATGAGGAACGGAGCCTGACACGTGGGACAGACTTTGGGCACCGGTCGGTCCCAGAGGGCATACTCACACTTGGGATAATGACTGCAGGCAAAGAATGAGCGACCCTTCTTGGTCCGCTTCTGCACGAGATCGCCGCCGCAGTCCGGCTGCGGGCATTTGACACCAAGCGCCAGCGGCTTGGTCGTCTTACACTGGGGGTAGGCGGAACAGGCGATGAACTTGCCGAAGCGTCCGGTCTTCACCACCATCGGACTGCCGCATTTGTCACAGACCTGATCAGTGGTGATCTCCTCCTTGGGAACGATTTTGATCGTGCCGTCCGGTAGCTTTTCGAAGTTCTGTGTATTCTTACAGGGAGGATCATCTTTATAGGCAGGACAGGCGAGAAACTTCCCGTTCCGTCCCCACTTGATTTCCAACATCCGGCCGCACTTCTCGCACGGAATGTTTGTCGGCGGCTCAACGATGTCTTTCGGCCCAGGAATCGTCTTCGCTCGCTCCATTTCTCTGGTAAATGGTGTATAGAAATCACGTACCGCGGTGACCCAGTGCTTACCTCCTTCTTCCACTTCATCCAACTGTTCTTCAAGCTGCGAGGTAAAGTCGACATTGATGAGTTCGGGAAAGCCTTTCATCAAGAAATCGTTGACGGTTTTCCCCGTCTCTGTCGGCACGAGTCGCCCTTCTGTTTTTTCCACGTACTTGCGATCCTGGATCGTGGAAATAATGGCGGCGTAGGTCGACGGACGCCCGATACCTTTTTCCTCCAACTCCTTGATCAACAGCGCTTCGTTATACCGTGGCGGCGGTTGTGTGAAATGCTGTTTCGACAGCATTCCTGGGACCGTCTGCCCATCCTGCTCGACTAGTCGCAACCGCTCCCCTTCTGTCAAGGCCGGAAGCTGTCGCTCGTCGTCGTCCGCCTCTTGGTCGGCCTTTGGCTTCTGCGACGGTGCTTCTTTATCAACGCCCTCCATGTAGACGATCGTATGGCCGGGAAACTTCACGACCGTTCCAGTAGAACGGAACACGTACAGCTCCTTGGTGCTGACCGGTGTTGAATCGATACGCGTGACATCCAAGATGGCCGGCACCATCTGCGAAGCGATGAATCGATTCCATATCAACTTATAGAGATTGTACTGATCGTGATCCAAGTACTGGCGGATCGACTCGGGATCTCGGCTCGCCGACGTCGGCCTGATGGCTTCGTGCGCTTCCTGGGCGGCTTTCGATGTTTTGTAGACATTCGGCGTGCCTGGGAGATAGTTCGCACCGAATCGGGACTGAATCACCTCGCGGGCATCGGCCATCGCTTCGTTGGAAATACGGGGCGAGTCAGTTCTCATATAGGTAATGAGACCGGTCGCGCCTTCAGCTCCGATTTCGATACCCTCGTAGAGCTGCTGCGCCAGCGTCATCGTTTTCTTTGGCGAAAAGTGCAACTTTCTGGAGGCTTCCTGCTGCAGACGGCTGGTAATGAACGGCGCGACGGGATTCCGTTTCTTTTCTCGGCGCTCGATCGATTGGACGACGAAGGCCTTGCCTTGAATCTCGCCAACGATGCGTCCGGCTTGCTCGGTATTTTCAATCGACGCCTCTTCGCCGTTGATACTGTGGAGTTTCGCCTCGAATGACGGTGGATTGGTTCCTGCCAGCAGCGCGGTGATCGACCAATACTCTTCAGTTCGAAAGGCGTCCCGCTCTGCTTCACGCTCGCAAATCAGCCGCATAGCCACCGACTGCACACGCCCCATGCTGAGCCCGCGCCGGACCTTATTCCAGAGCAACTGACTGCCTTGATACCCCACAATACGATCCAGCACACGGCGGGCCTGCTGGGCATTTACCAGCTTCATATCGATCTCGCCCGGCGACTGGAGCGCGCGCTTGATGGCTGATTCCGTAATTTCGTTGAAGAGGACCCGAAAGATCTTCCCATCTTTCTTTTTCTTCTTCGATTTTCCGAGCAGCTCTTGCTCAAGGTGCCAGGCAATCGCCTCCCCTTCCCGATCGGGGTCCGGTGCCAAAAAGATCTTGTCGGCTTCTTCAGCCTTCTTCTTGATCTCGGCCAACACCTTCGACTTGCCTTTGATCGTGACGTACTGCGGTTCGAAATCATGCTCGAGATCGACGCCCAACTTGCTGGTCGGAAGATCCTTGATATGCCCCACCGACGCCATGACGGTATAGCCACGGCCCAGATATTTCGTAATCGTCTTCGCCTTCGTCGGCGACTCAACGATGATCAAATTTTTTGCCATGACAACCCCGTCCACCTCTCAAGAATTGTATCATCCGTACCAAATATCGAAGATTCATGCAACTAGAATGGCACTCGGCAGCAATCAGGCTACCCACGGATGCTCACAAATGCAGTCCACCGAGGCCAAAGCCAGCGCTGCAGGAACAGCGCGGGCGGAGTTGTTCAGCATCCGCTAGCGGCGAATGTATTGTTGACCGGGGAGTTGGCGGATCCGCCCGTTCAATTCTAATGAAAGCAATGTCGCCGACACTTGCGCGGCGCTGAGTCCCGTGGTCTCGATGACTGCATCGACGGATCGCGCCTCATAGGACAGAGCGTCATACACCAATGCTTCTTCTTTTTTTAAAGATGCATGCGCGTCCGTCATGGCTCCGTCAAGGTGCAGCATTGCCCGCTGCCGAGCATCGATTTGCGGAAGAATCTCATCCAGAATGTCTTGGGCCCCTTCAATCAGTTTCGCCCCCTCTTTGATCAAGCGATTCGATCCACGACAGGCTTCTTCCTTGATGGAACCAGGTACCGCAAACACTTCTCGACCTTGCTCCAACGCCAGTTTTGCGGTGATCAAGGAACCACTGTTGGTTGCGGCTTCGCCGACCAGCACGCCTAATGACAGCCCGCTGATGATCCGATTCCTTCGAGGGAAGTGATGACTCTGCGGCGCAGCGCCGATCGGCAATTCTGAGATGACGGCGCCATGCGATTCGATGTTCCGCCTCAGCGTGTGATGCTCTGATGGATAGGTCCGATCGATGCCGCACCCCAGTACTGCAATCGTGCGACCCTTCCCCGTCAGCGCACCTCGGTGCGCCGCGGCATCGATGCCGCGAGCCAGACCGCTCACGATCGTCACCCCACATCCTGACAGGTCCTTCGCAATCTCCTCGGTGATGAGTCTGCCTGATGGCGTTGCCCGCCGTCCACCCACGATCGCCACCGCGACCTCGTCCTTTGGCAATACGCTTCCGCTCACATATAACAACGGCGGTGGATCGGAAATGGCTTTGAGTCGGGCCGGATAGGATCGATCGAACAGGGTGACGGTTTGGATCTTGAGGCGTTCAACCGTCTTCACTTGCCCATCGATCTGCCGCCGAATACTCGATTCTGGACCTCGCCGCACGGATTCAGCCAGTTCCGGGCTGCAACCAATACCAATCAAGTCATCGATCGTTGCGCCGAGCACCGCCTCGGGAGCTCCAAACGCATGGATCAGCTTGAGAAGGGTGCGATCGCCGACACCGTCAACCGCTTGGAGGGTGAGCCAGGAGGTCAATGATGCATCATCCATGATCGGTCTTGAGCATCAGGAGGAAGTTCGTTTCAACAGTTGGCGGGTCCGGCAGGCAGCGATGACGCTCAACTAGAACACGACCAGATCGTACTGTTCAAGATGCAACTGATTATCCGGTGTCACGATGATTTTCGCGGAACAGTCTCGCTCCAATACCTCCACTCCGTGTCGTTCTTCGTCTTGTAACAATTCCGCCACTGTGGGATGGGCTCCCACGAAAATCCGTTGCTGATCGGCCGATGATTCAATCCGCCGGATCTCGCGGAAAATTTCGTACGCCACGGTGGTAGGAGACTTCGTGTATCCACGGCCCTCGCAATAGCGGCACGGCTCTGACAGCGACCGCAACAGGTCCTCTCGTACCCGCTCGCGTGAGATTTCGATCAGCCCGAGGTCAGAAATCCTGGAGATCCTTGTTCTCGCCTTATCCGATGCCATGGCATCCACTAACGCATGATAGACCTTATCCCGATTCTTCTCCCGCTCCATATCGATAAAGTCGACAATGATAATGCCGCCGATTCCCCGCAACTTCAATTGATAGGCGACCTCTTTGGCCGCCTCGAGGTTGTTGCGAAGGATCGTCTCTTCTTGATCCCGTTTCCCCACAAAGCGTCCCGTATTGACATCGATCACCGTCATCGCTTCGGTGTGATCGATCACAAGATGCCCCCCCGACTTGAGCCAGACTTTCCGACTCATCGCCCGCGCGATCTCCTGCTCTACACCCAGATGATCGAACAAGGGCTCATCCTTATCGTAGAAATGGATCCGCGCGGTCTGTTCAGGAGAAAATCGCTGCACAAAGCCTCGAATGGCTTCGTATTCCTCTCGCGAATCGATCCATAATCGATCAACCTTTTTACCGAACAAGTCCCTTACGACACGGAAGCTCAAGCTCAAATCCGAATGCAACAATGCGGGAGCTGGCAAGCGTTCTCGCTTCGTCAAAATGTCCTGCCAAAGGACGTGCAGAAAGTCGACATCGGATTTCAATTCATCTTCCTTGACACCTTCACTGACCGTCCGCACGATATAGCCAAAACCGGGGCGCCTCACCCGGCGCATGACCTCTTTCAGTCTTGCTCGTTCTTCATCTCGCGGAATTCTCCGAGACACGCCGATATGGTCGACATTCGGCATAAAGACCAGATAGCGTCCCGGAAGCGAGACGTACGCCGTCACACGCGACCCCTTGGTGCCGATCGGGCCCTTTGAAATCTGGACCATCAACTCCTGGCCTTCACTGAGCAGCTGTTCGATCGGCTTTGCGCTCTGACGCTTCGGCCTGAGCATATCCGAGTCTTTATCGTCTTCTTCGGCTTCGGCCTCGACCAGCATATCACCAGGCTCGGCGTCCACCAGTAGATCCGAGACATGCATAAACGCCGCCTTGTCCAGGCCGATATCCACAAACGCAGCTTGCATCCCCGGCAAGACCTTGGCCACCTTCCCTTTATAGATATTGCCAACGAAGTCCTTATGTTTCGCACGGTCTCCAAACAAATCGGTGACGACCTCGCTATCCAGCACGGCCACACGGGTTTCTTCCCGCGCAACGGTGATCGCAATTTCACTTCCCATATTGACTCCTTTGGTCTGTAAGCCACAGGACTCGGCTGAGAGCGTGAGGACGCAGGCCCAGGTCCCTCACTCGCTCCACACACCGGCGCTCCCGGCTTTCAATAGCATCAGTTTCGTTCTCCGAACGACGGAACTCGAGCGTTCCGCCTGATCGGTCACTGTTCAATAAAACAGGCTTAACCTCTTCCGCTTGACGTTCAATAACAAGCCCAATGCCGCCATGGTCATAATCGTGGCGCTCCCACCGTAGCTCAGCAGAGGCAGGGGAATGCCGACGATCGGAAACATCCCCGCCGTCATGCCGATATTCACCACGACACAGAAACACAACATCGCCACGATCCCCACGGCAAGCAGTGCTCCAAGTTGATCCTTTGCCTTGGACGCGATTTCCAGCGACAGCCAAATCAGCCCCACAAACAACGTCAACAGTACCAGCACGCCGAGAAATCCCCATTCCTCTGCAAAGACCGCGAATACAAAATCGGTATGGCCCTCCGGCAAAAACTTCAGCTGACTTTGGGTACCGCCGTAGAGCCCCTTCCCCAGTAATTCCCCAGAGCCAATCGCGATCTTCGATTGCAGGGCATGGTACCCCTTCCCTCCAGGGTCGTACCCGGGGTCGACAAACGCCATAATGCGCTGTCGCTGGTAATCATGCAAGGACCCCCACACGCCCTCCCAGGCAAAGGGGAACAGCATGATGGAGAAGAGTAGGATAAACCCTAAGGCTTGCGAACGAACGCCCACCATGAGCAACATTGCAGCGTACACCGCGACAAAGCTGAGCCCACTCCCCAAGTCGGGTTGTTTTAAGATGAGGAGGAGACCGGGCAACACTAAAAGCCCCGGAACGATGACACGTTGCAGCCATCCTACGCGAGGGGCCTTCGAGTAGTAATGCGCCAACACCAAGACAAGGACGAGCTTGGCGAATTCAGACGGTTGAAAACTAAACGGGCCCAGCGCGATCCACCGCTGCGCGCCCTTGCTGGTTCGCCCTTCGAATAACACGAACACCAACATCAGCAAGATGAAGACGTAGGCGGGATAGGCAAACCGCGCAAGATAATGGTAGTCCGATGCCCACATGACGAGGAAGGCTGCCGCACCGAGGCCGATCCATATCAACTGCTTGAGATAATACGGCGCCATCCCACTCTTCTGCCCATGCGTGACGCTATAAATGGACAACACGCCGATCCCCAGGATGGCGAGGATCACGGCAACATACCGGATGTCGAAACTATCGAGTCCTCGATGTTCGGTCAATCGATCGATCATGAGTCTTTCGCGGATCGCTCCGACCTATTCACGCCGGATAGATCCGATGTGACGGCCGGCACCTGTGGCGCGAGCTTCATATACGTTTCAATCACTTCTTTCGCAAGGGGAGCCGCGGCGGCCCCACCGTGCCCCATATGCTCCGCGAGCACGGCAACGGCGATCTTCGGCGATTCCACCGGCGCAAAGGCGACGAACCACGCATGGTCTCGGAACTTTTTGGGAATGTTCTCTTCCGGTCCAGTCCGGAGCGCCGCCACTTGAGCCGTGCCGGTCTTCCCAGCGATCGTCACCATGGAGGATTTCGCCCTTGTCGCCGTTCCCCTTGTGACGACATCGGCGAGTGCGTCCTTGATGACGCGGAAGGTTTCCGGTTTCGCATTGATCTTCCCGCGTGGAACAGCCGGTAACTCTTGAAGATTCCCCGACGTTCGATCCATGACCGCCTGCACCAGACGAGGACGGTAGCTGACACCATTGTTCGCAACCGTACCGACGAGACTCGCCATCTGTAATGGTGTGACGGTCACGTAGCCCTGTCCGATGGCGGCTGAAATGGTTTCGCCCGGCAACCACTGCTCCTTCTTGGCCTTTTGCTTCCAGGTGGTTGATGGCATGATGCCGGCTCGCTCCGATGGCAATTCCACTCCGGTGGCCTTCCCAAGCCCGAAATCCTTCCCAAACTCAGCCATCACATCGATCCCCATCCGTTGACCGATCGTATAAAAGTAGACGTCACAGGACTGGACCAATGCATTGTGCAGATCGACGTACCCATGCCCGCTGGCCTTCCAGTCATGATACAGCCGCTTGCCGAACTGGTATCCTCCATTACAGAACACGGTACTGGAAGGCGACATGGTTTTTGTCTCCAACGCGGCGACGGCCATGGGAATCTTAAAGGTGGAACCGGGAGGGTACTGCCCCTGTGAGGCCCGATTGTTCAACGGACGTCCTTCGTCCTGCACGATTTCGACCCATTGCTTTGCAGTCAGTTCCCGTGAGAGCACGTTTGGGTCGAAGCCAGGACGGCTGGCCATCGCCAGAATATCACCGCTGTTCGGATCGAGTGCGACAATGGCGCCGTATTCTCCGCCCAACAAATCCTCGGCGACCTTCTGAAGCCGCACATCGATCGTGAGATAGAGGTCATTCCCCGCTTGCGGTCTCTCGACCACCACTGCTTTCTTTTCGTGGCCGAGCGCATCGACTTCGACGTTCTTTTGTCCAGCCATTCCACGCATGTGTCGGTCATAGGACTTTTCGACACCATATTGCCCCACGATGCTGCCTTGGTGGAGATCGATAAACTCCGGTTTCTCCAATTGATCCGCTGAAATTTCTCCCACATAGCCCAGGAGATGGGCCGCCGTCACACCACCTGGATAGTTGCGCTGCGACTCGACCTGAATCATGACCCCAGGCATATCAAGACGGTTGGATTCCACCAACATGGCATCCCGCAAGGTCATACGGTCTTTGATCTTGCGCGGAAGCAGCTTGCTGCCTTTGGCTGTCATTTTTTTTCGAACGAGGATCGGGTCGAAACCGAGCAAGTCGCTCAGCTGCTGAATCAAGGCTTCGCGATCCTTCACATCTTCCAGTGTCACGTAGAGGCTGAAGCTCGGGACGTTATTCGCCAGGAGAACACCGTGCCGGTCATAGATCAGGCCACGTGCCGGTTCGAGCAGCACCAGTCTGGTACGATTGTTTTCCGACAAGTCTCGATAGTACGGCCCTTCACGAATTTGAAGATGCCAGAGGCGAAGTCCGAGGAGCGCCACCACCAGCAAGAGCCCCACACGGAGAATAAAGAGCCGTCGATGGAGATCGCCAAATTCTGCTTCAGGATACTGCACTGTCGCCATACTGAACGCCTACATTCGAGATTCGGACATCACCTGCTCAATATTCAAACGACTCCACAGCAGCCAATAGATCGCTCCTCCAATGACCGCATCAAGACAGGCTTGGGGCAGTACGACCATCCAGGCAGCCCACCACAGATCTTGCTGAGGGCTGAGCTTCAGGGCGAGTGGCGTAACCAGCCCGACCACACACGAGACCACGAGCAGCCCCATGACGAGCACAACGGGGCTCAGATAGACCACCTGCCGGCCTACGAGACCAGCGATATACCCTACGGCTCCCTTGAGGATCGCGCTCGAAATCAGGTCCTGCGCTGAGAACAGGCTCATCGCCCATCCAAGTGCGAGCCCGACCAACAAGCCATCAAGCTCTCCTGCTATGAGCCCGATCAAACACACCGCCACGAAACCGAGATCTGGCTTCACCCCCCACACACTGAGGTGCGAGAGGAGAACAGACTGAACCGGCACAAGCCCAACGATAACGGCAAAATAAATAAGCGCTTTCATGGCTTGGGCTTTGGAACGCCAAGTCTGTCCCCTTCGGTCGGAAGCGGGAAGGACCGAATAACTAACACGTCCTCGACCCGATTCGGGTCTACCTCCGGAGAAAGCTCCGCGGACTGGAACAGCGCTTCCTCCTCTTTATCGATTCGTATGATCGTGCCGATCGGTATACCGCGGGGGAACCCCCCAACCAGTCCTGACGTAACGACGTGATCACCAGGCCGTGCGTTGGACAACAGCGGAATGTACTTGAGTCGAGCCTGTCCCTGCGTCGTCCCTTCGACGATTCCCTCATCTCTCGTGCGTTGGATGAGTCCGGCAATTGCATTATTGGGATCTGTCACGAGCAGGACAACGGCCGTGGAGGCTGTCGTCTTGACGATGCGACCGACCACACCTGCCGGAGTAATCACGCCCTGGTCGGATTGAATCCCGTCGGATGCCCCCTTGTTCAGAATGATCGTCTTGTACCAATTACCGATATCACGCCCGATCACTTGGGCGGCCACGGATGTGGGAAGGGCTTGCTTCTTAAACTCCAGCAGCGCTGACAGCCGCTCCGTCGCCACCGAGGCTTCCCGCAGTTGCCCGTTTTGTTCCTTGAGCAGATCCAGCTCTCGCTTCAACTGTTGATTTTCTTCTTCGACCCCCTGGAGAGCCACGTATCGTCCCCAGATATCGGCGATCCGATCATGGATCCCAGCCACGGCCTGGAGAGGCCAACTGATAACCCATCCTAGGGGACTGCCTATCGATTGAAAAACACTCTGGAGTTGGCCGGGTAGAAGCAGGAAGCCAAGCACGAGAATGACGGCAAGACCGAGAGCGACACGCCGAGCGTTGTACGATACGCGTAAATTGACCATCCGCATGAGGGATGGAACCTTACCGGAGGTTGTTCGCTTGCGACATGACTGATACTTTCCGGAGTAGATCCAATTCGTCGAGAATCTTGCCGACCCCCAACACCACGGAAGTCAGCGGATCGTCGACCGTAATAATCGGTAAATTCGTTTCTTCGCGGAACCGGGTATCCATACCCTTCAGGAGCGACCCGCCTCCGGTTAACACGATCCCGCGATCGATAATATCCCCGGCCAGTTCAGGCGGGGTGTTTTCCAATGCAATCTTGATCGCATTCACGATCGTTCCGATGGGTTCTTGCAATGCTTCACGAATCTCAGCGTCATCGATGACCAACGTGCGGGGAATGCCGGAAATTAAATCCCGACCCTTGATCATCATGGTTTTTCGCTCCTCGAACGGGTAAGCGGACCCGATTTCAAACTTAATCCGTTCCGCCATATGTTCGCCGATGAGCAGATTGTACTTCTTCTTGATGTAATTCATGATCGCTTCGTCCATCCGATCGCCAGCGACCTTGACAGACTCGCTGTACACGATACCACCGAGCGAAATAACCGCAATGTCCGTCGTCCCGCCTCCCACATCGACGACCATGTTGCCGGACGGCTCCGTGATCGGCAATCCGGACCCAATCGCAGCAGCAACCGGCTCTTCGATCAGATAGACTTCTCGGGCCCCGGCCAATTCCGCCGAGTCGCGCACCGCCCGCTGCTCCACCTGCGTGATGCGGGAGGGCACACCGATAATGATACGTGGCCGCACAAACGCGCTGCGATTGTGGGCTTTGCGGATGAAATGTTTCAACATTTGCTCGGCCATCTCAAAGTCGGCGATCACGCCTTCCTTCATCGGCCGAACGGCGACAATATTTCCGGGTGTACGGCCAAGCATTTTCTTCGCCTCGGAACCGACGGCCAGCACTTTTTCGCTTTTCTTTTCAACCGCGACGACGGACGGCTCGTTGAGAACAATCCCCTTCCCATGGACATACACGAGGGTGGTCGCAGTGCCCAAATCAATCGCTAGGTCGTCGGAGAACCACCCAAACATGTTTCCCGGAAACCCCACGGCGTCTCTCCCTTCATCTTGGCCGAGCAATCCAGCGCCCAGCCTGTGTGCTTCGTGTACGACGGACCTAATCCGAAACCGAAAGTTGACCGGCGTCTAACACGTGCGTTCTTGCTACTTCATCACCCAGCCGACGACCTTGCTCATTCCCAATGATCAAAAAACTTTCAAACGCTAAAATAGCCAGCGCGACGAGCCATCCAACATATGGGACCGCATACGCAATCTGCGCAACACCCAGTGGAAGGTTCCGAATGATCGACTCTCTGAAGCCAGCCGTATCTCGGCCATCCAATCGCATGGTTTGCAGACCAACCAACCGTTTGCCTATACTTTTGCCTCCCGCAAACCCGTCAGCAATTAAAATGTAGGCCAGACCTGACAGAAAGCCGACCGGAGGAGCAATTTCGCCGGCAGCGACGACAATGAACAGATCAATTAACTTCGCGATGAATCGATTCAGGACATGGGCCTTCGGATAGACTGTTACTTTCAACGCCGTCGAGGTTGGCCCATCCCCTGCCAAGGGATCTCCTTCTAATTAGTGGCAAAGTATAGCAAAAAGCAGCACCTTGCACAAACAAAGTACAATCTTTTTTGGAGCGTGGTGTTCGGAGCCATCCTGAATCCTCTCATGACTCTCCCAGAAAGACACGACCGTTCGGCACACTACCGAAACCAGCGACTGAAACCCATCTCCGGACATCCTCGTTAAAAGCGGCTCTTGTCTTCCAACCTCTCCATAAGTACACTGTTGGCTTCACAAAAGGAAGAGGATTCAGATGATTAAGACGATGCGCGATGCTGCTCACAACTACCCTTGGCTCCTCAAGTCCATCATGGGGATCTTGGCGGTTGCTTTCATAATTACAATGGGCTGGTGGGGATTCGGTGAACAAGCTGGCGGACCCGTTGCCAAGGTCGGGGATCAATCGATCTCCCTCGACGAATTTAAGCGCACCTACGAAAACATGCACCGCCTCTACAAAGACAACGTCAAGACCGATTTTAAGGAAGAAGAATTCAAGGACTTCGTCGTTGGACAACTGGTCGACAGTCGTATCTGGATCATCGCAGCCGAAGAAATGGGCGTGCGGGTCTCTGATGCCGATTTGCGTGAGCTGATCATGCAAACGCCGGTCTTTCAGAAAAACGGCGCCTTTGACCCAGAGCTCTACAAGCGCGTCCTCGCCGCGAATCACCTCACGCCAGCCGCGTTTGAGTCGATGCAGCACCAAGAAGTCCTGGCCAATAAAGCGCGAATGATCGTCCGGGATTCCGTTGCGCTCACCCCCGAAGAGATCGCCGAAGGGCAGTCGCTCATAACCAGACCTGCGGATGGTAACAACCCCGCGAAGATGGCTGAGGCCAAGCAACGAGTGTTGGATGACATGCTCTTGCAGAAACAGCAACGAGCCCTGGTCTCGTTCCAACAGTCTATGAAAGCGAAACTGCCGGTTGTCATCCGGCGGGAACTGCTGTGAGATAAGCTCCAGTAGGGCATCGGCATTGCAGACACGCGGACGGGGCATCGCAATTCAAGAGTTCTGCAATCGCCAATGGCTCCATCCGAGCCTCATCTCTCGAAGTCCGTTGAGTTTGAACAACAGGTCTGTGGGACTTACCTTGGAATCCACTAAACCCGGGCCGGTTCAAACTCCACTCGTGCCCATCGACAAGACCAACCGCACCACGTCCGATTGCCGGTTGACGCGGGTTTTGGGCTAGATCTGCTTGATGTGCGTTCGCACGGTATCTTCGGATATTTTTAAGCGCTCCGCCACCTGTTTATAGCTAAAGCCCCCGGCAAATTCGCAGGCCACTTTCGCCACTGTAGGGGTCAAGCCATAGAGATCCCCTAAATGCTCCGTGCTGGGCAATTGCACCGCCTGTGGATCAGTAATGAACACTGTGAAGCGGATCTGTTTATTACCCTGGCCATCAACCTGCCAGGCTCTCAGCCCTCCGCTCGACGCCGGCACAGGCGCACATTGCAGCACATAATACAGCTTGATTAGGGTATGGCATGACCATCGACTTACAAACAGCAACCACATGGACGTTCCACACTTCGTGCACATAAGGAGAGAGCCACACACAAGCCAACGTGCGGTCATGCCCATTGGATCCGGTTGGAAATACTCGCCCCCCGCTACTCACGCAATTCCCGTCGCCGGCGATTATGAGTTTACCTCCGTGTTGGTTGGCACATTTTCCAGGGATGGCACCGCTCTTACGGTTTGGCACTTCTCAGTACCTACTACATCCACCGTCTGGACTCACACGGACGTTGACACATTTGGTGCCAATACCCCCAATCAGTTTTTTCGTTACATACAATCCCCCATCAGACAGAAATACGAGCATCAACATCCCATGGCGAGAACATGTTGTTGGGGGCCAATCCTACTATATTCATGACGGACCCACCGGCCAGTTCTCAGGACCCCTCGCCTACAAACCTTCAGCCGCCGTTCCCGAGCCGAGCGGCCTGTCCCTGTTATGGGGCGGACTAGGTCTGTTGGTATTCTACAGATGGCGGCAGCAGACAGGGGATCAGATTGGGTAACTAACCGGCCAGTTGCCACGTCCACCACAGGCTTGAAACGAGACGAGGCGAGGCCGAAAGGCCTCGCCCATTTTCCTTGCGACGGATATCCTCATTGGAGTGAAGCGGCCCGTCGAAGACCGCGGCCCTGTGGTTCATGAAGCCGGGGCAATCGTACCATACCTCGCTGCACCGTGGGGGCGACCACCTCGCACATACCGATCAGGAGAATGAGGACCATCCGAAGCCGGATGATCAAAGGGGTGTTGCCGAGTAGGGAGGTATAACGGTTTGTGATCTCGATCAAATGGTTCCGTACGGGCGAGATTCGATCGGAAGACACCGTAAAAGGTAGAACGGCTAAAGAATCAACATTGCGTCGCCATAGCTGTAGAAGCGATAGCGTTCGTTGACAGCTTCTTCGTATGCCTTTCGAATCGACTCGATCCCGGCGAAGGCTGACACCAGCATCAATAACGTAGTCCGTGGCTCGTGAACATTGGTCATCAGCGCATCAACGATCTTAAATGAAACCCTGGACTCCATCTCTCTACAGCTCTCCATTTTGACAGCGCTATGCTACACTGCAACCATGATCTCTTCTGACACAACATCCCCAACAGCCCCCACACTGCGGCTGTTACCAGCTTACTTGGACACGTCATCTATTGAGGAAGCCGTTCGTACGGCCCGTGGTCCGGCGCGTGCTTTGGCTTGAAATTTTGGTCAATGACCAGCTGGATCTGACACCGTGGAGCTCGGAGCCAGCCATACAGTCCGCCTATCTCACAGCATGCCGCTGGTACACACACTATCGACGACTGATCACCTTCCTCTCGAACCGTGCCCCGCTCCCGACCACTCCTGGGCCAATCGACGCTCGGGATTACCGGACCTTTGCCGAGGCGCTCTACTTTGTCTACTCTCACCCATGACTAGCTAGTCCCCCTTCTCACACGCTACGTCACCGAGACCGGGGAACGCTTGATCTTCTCCTCATCGGCGCTCTGGCGTTACCGGCCTATGGGATTGCAGGTCGCGCCACTCACGATGTGGATGCTGAAATAGCCGGTCCGATTGGCAGCTTATTAGACTTTCTGACCAGGGCACAGGTTCCGGCGGATTTGACGCAAAGCTTTTTAGGCTGGTCGATTGTCGCCATGCCTCCAGGTTGCCGAGATCGGTCGAATCTCCGCATCCGTGTCCTCACACCACTCGATTTCGTGCTCGCGAAGCTACGCCGTGGCACCGATGTGGATTTGGAAGATGCCTTGCTTGTCGCCTAACAGCACCGGATCAGCGCTAAGGACACTCGTATCACCGCACAATCAGCTCTCGCAGCCTCTCCCTAGGATACAGCCCTCTTTCTATTCCGCACGACCGTTGAACTGTTTTGCCAGAATCTATCTTCAACCACGGGGCCATAGTTCAACTTCAAAAACCAAATCGAAGCCTTGTGACCGTACCGTGTGACATCACCGCAGATGTGCTTCGCTCATTAACGACTCAACGCAATTCACAACCGATAACCGACCTCAGCCTTTCACAGGTCGGCGGCTATCCGGAAGCCCGCGAGATGGCAACGCTCAAAGAAAGATGAGAATTCCTATGCAGCACCGTTGCAATTCAGAGGATCAGCATCGCATCACCGTAGCTATAGAAGCGATACCGCTCGTTGACGGCTTCTTCATAGGCCCTGCGAATGGGCTCGATTCCGGCGAAGGCTGAGACCAACATGAGTAGCGTGGTCCGCGGGAGGTGGAAGTTCGTGATGAGGGCATCGACGATCTTGAACTGGAATCCCGGTGTGACGAAGAGCCGGCTTTCGCCGGACATCGGAATGATCTCCGCTTTTGCTTGCGCAACCGTTTCAAGCGTCCGGACAACCGTAGTGCCCACTGCGACGACCCGCCCATCGGCACGTTTTGTCTCGATGATGGCCTTGGCTGTTTCCTCGCTGACGTGAAAAACTTCCGCCCCCATCTGGTGATCCTCAATTCGCTCAGCCGTCACCGGTTTGAACGTGCCGGGGCCAACATGGAGCGTCACCGTCGCCACGTTGATCGCGGCTTCGCGCAGTCGTGCAAACAGCTCCTCGGTAAAGTGAAGCCCCGCCGTCGGGGCAGCAATCGCGCCCTCGTGTTTGGCAAAGACCGTCTGATACCAGCGATGGTCTTCCTGAGTCGCTGCGCGCTTCATATACGGCGGAAGCGGCATGACCCCTCGTGCTTGAAATAATTGTGTCATTGGAACCGGACTGTCCACCAACACTTCGGTGCCCGTCGCATCACGTTTCACGATAGTTGCTCTGGATTGTTGATCGAATTCAATAACCTGGCCAACGCGAAACGAACCTTTCACCATGATTTCCCACCGGCCCTGACCAAGATCCTTCACGAACAACACCTCGACCGATGTCCCAGTCGGTTTCTTGACTCCAGATACTCGTGCGGCCATCACCTTTGTGTCGTTCACGACAAGAAGGTCACCCGGCTCCAACAATGCAGGAAGCTCGGCGACATAACGATGGGTCAGTTGTTGGGTTACTCGATCCAACACCAGCAATCTCGCGCGGTCACGCGGGATAACGGGCTGCGATGCGACCAGGGATGGATCGAATGGAAAATCGAACTCGGAGAGGTGCATCAACCCACAGTATTCATGATGGTTCGTGACGAAACCGCCAAGACGCCAAGCGAGACGGGCATGCGGAGTCCTGAGATGGCCGAGGCATACTTGAAACAGTATGTCGAGGCTACGAAGGACGACCCTGCCCACTGGCCGCGCGAAGCTGGCGGCCAAGATGGTCGTAGCGGCGGATCGGCAGTTGCAGTAGAAGCACTCATGAATAGTGTGGGCTAGGATGGAGGTGCCGCAGGGATCGGAGGCACAGGAGGTGCTTGAGTCAATGACGCATCCTGAATCTCTGTCCCAGGATAGTAGTAACGAAGAATGCTCGAAAAAGAATAGCCCAACTCCGCCAACTCTTTCGCGCCCCACTGGCACAGGCCAACCGCATGACCGGCTCCGTAGCCGGAGAAGACCACATCCTGCCCGACCGATTCGATGGTAAATTGCGTACTGGGCACCACCGTATACCCCACCGTTTTACGCAGGTCTTCGCCCCGCAGGGTCAACTCCCCACTCGAGTGCACAATCCGTATGGTCGCCACTCGTCCGGCACGGCTATAGGCAAGCGGTGTGATTGCCGAGATTGTTCCTACCGCAAATCCTTGTTGCCGCAAATTCTTTTCCAAAGTGTCGAGCTTGACGGAAGCCTTCCATTGATAAAACGGAGACTCGAGATCGAACGGGCATTCGACACCTTTCAAATACGGGAGATCCTTCGACCACACATTCATGGCATCTTCCGTGATTCCTGCGGCAGTCGACGAGAATGCCGCATAGATCGGAGCACCTTGGTACGCCACCACCAAGCCTCTCGTCGATTCTACCGCCTGTATCACCCGTTCATCGATACCGTGACGGCCCCGATAGACCTGATCTTGGGTACTGGCAACAACATCGTAGTCCCGTGTGGCACTGAGCATATGTTGGTACAGCGCATAGGTCCTGGCAGCGATGGCCTGAACCTTCAACATCTCGGGATGCCAGGCAGAATTGACCTCCGCCGGTACCACCCCTTTGACATACTCTTCCAAATCGACATGATTGACGAGGAGCAGCCCCTTCCCTCGCCGAACCAGCTGGATTACCCCACTGATTTGCAGGCCACCTTTATCATCACTCGCATGAAGTGCTGTCCTCCTGCCGTTCCCATTGAGCCAGAGCTTGAGGTCGTGGTTCCCAGCCCGTAGCGTCAGCTGATCGCTCACGACCGGTTTGCCGTTCAGAATCAACGCACGGCCACGCACCTTAATCCGCAGAACAGGCCGATACGACCATGCCTCATCATGTTCATCAGTGACCCAAATGGTCTGATCGGTATGTACTTCCAGCTGCTGGACATCAGGAGCCAATAGCACGCGAATCGATTGCGCCGCCCCCGCCTCTGGCATCATGATTGAGCCGAGGCAGATCCCTACACCCGCTGCACCGGCCCAGAACCGCGCGGCTATCATCGGCGAAAGAGCCATCCTATAAAATAGAATAGCAGACTCAGAAGGATGCTGAGAACAATACTTGTCGCGATGGGGAAATAGAAGCTGAAATTGTCACGTTTGATGGAGATGTCGCCCGGCAGCTTGCCAAGCCAACTGAAGGCCTTCCCTAAGCCAGGAACCCGCTCCGCAACCACCAACAGAACCCCGAGCGCAACGATTCCAAGCCCTATTCCGATTAAGACCTTGCCAAGCGTCGTCCATTCCGGCATTGACTTTCATCCCAATGAGCGGCGTCTGCAAGCAGCCTGGTGACACGGCACACAGCCCTAGCCATTGACCAAACATTCTGCGATCTGAATGGCATTCAGCGCGGCTCCTTTGCGAAGATTGTCGGAGACCACCCACAGATTGAGGCCGTTCGTGATCGATTCATCCTCCCGTACGCGACCGATATAGACCTCATCTTTTCCGGTCGCATCGAGCGGCATCGGATACAGCTTCTTCACTGGATCGTCATAGACAATCACACCGGGCATGGCTGCCAGTGCAGCACGCGCCTCGTTCGCCGTCAATGGACGCTCCAATTCAACGTTGATTGCCTCAGAATGGCAGCGCAGCACGGGGACCCGTACGGTCGTGGCGGTGACCCGAAGGCCCGGTGCATTGAGAATCTTTCGCGTTTCCTTGGCTATCTTCACCTCCTCCGAACAGTCACCTCCATCATTAAACGAGCCGATGTGCGGCAATAGGTTGAAGGCAATCTGGTAGGGATAGACTTCGGTTTTGATATCTCGAAACGCCAGGAGATCTTTGGTTTGCTCCATCAGCTCGTCCATCGCTGCCGAACCCGTCCCCGAAACGGACTGAAACGTCGTAACCACTACACGTTTCACCCCCACCGCGTCATGAAGCGGCTTAAGTGCCATCACCAACGGAGTGGTCGTACAGTTTGGAATAGCCACGATTCCTCGAGGCATCAAGCCTAACGCAGCGGCATTCACTTCGGGGACCACCAAGGGAACCTGATCATCCATGCGGAACACAGCACTATCGTCAATGACGACGATTCCAGCCGCGCCCAATCGCTGGCCATACTCTTTGCTGATGGCATCAGTGGCCGAGATAAACGCCAAGTCCACTCCCTCGAACGATGAGGATTCGGTCAGCTCTTCAACTGTCCAGTCCTTGTCCTGACAGGTCATCACCTCACCGGCTGACCGTTTAGACGCAAAAAGCCGGAGGCTGGCGAGTGGGAATTTCCGCTCCTCTAAAATCTCCAGCGTTTCTTGCCCAACCGCGCCGGTGGCTCCAAGAATGGCCACCGTATACCCTGGTTTCTTCTTGATCATGAAGCGCCTACTCCAATGCCAATACGCGAATACGATGATTAAAGGTGTCGGCCACCAGCAGCGCCCCGTCGCGATCGGCAACGATACCGAATGGGTAACACAAACTTGCTTCTCGTGCGACGCCACCATCTCCGGAATAGGATGGAACGCCTTGCCCCGCGACGCAGAAGCCCACCCCCGATTCGCAATCCCACTGCCGGATGACATGATTGTCTGAATCGGTCAGAAAGAGATGCCCCTCATGATCGAATGCAATTCCTGTCGGGCGCGAAAGGCTGGCTGACGGCGCATCCGACGGCGACTCATACCGATAGACTCCGCCGTCGCCGGCCACCGTGGTCATCAACCCCGACGAGAGTTCGACGCATCGCACTCGGCCATTGAACGTATCGGCAACATAGAGCCGATCAGCCACTAGAGCCAATCCACTGGGACCGGCAAGAGCGATCTCGATCGCTCGCTTCCCATCACCATCGTACGTTGCAATCCCGTTTCCAGCAATCGTCTGAATCACACCGGTCTTGAGATCTAGCATCCGTACACGATGATTGCTTTGATCGGCGATATAGAGTCGGCCCTCGTCGTCGACGGCCAGCGCCGCTGGTTCATTGAGTGCCGCCTGGTTGGCCGGGCCGCCATCGCCGGAGAATCGTGCCTGCCCAGTTCCGGCCACGGTCGAAATGATCCCGGTTTCAGAATCGACCATCCGCACACGATGATTCATCGTATCGGCGATATAGAGATTCCCCTCCCGATCCACCACGACCGCCGTAGGGAAGTTGAGATGGGCACTCACTGCTGGCCCGCCGTCCCCGCCATACCGCTGGGAAGACGTGCCTGTGTGATTCGTCCAATACCGGACCGTTCCGCTCACATCAGCATGTTGAGTAAATTTTGCGGGACTACGTTCGCCAGCGTCATCGGCCAAAGGGTCTTCATCCGTGAGTGGGACGGGAGCGTCCCGTTGTACAGCCGCATGCATGTGCTCCCCGCCGAACGTCCCAGCTACGGTTGATAGAATACCGGTGGCACGATCGACTTTGCGAACGAGATGATTTTCGGAATCGGCGACATAGACATTCCCGTGGCAATCAATCGTCACACCCTTCGGCTCGTTCAAACAGCCCTGCATTGAAGGTCCGCCGTCTCCCATACAGCCAGGTTCGCCGTTACCGGCGAGTGTTCTGATCATCCTCGTGGAAAGAATGGCTGCCATAGTTTAGAACCGATGATTAACAGGCTGTTGAAAAATTATTTGTCGTTCAAAAAGGCCGTCCAGCGAGGCCACAGCGAGGGAAGAGATGAGACGTACGCTTCGGTACGTTGAGCCTCTGAGCGACGCGAGAACAAAGCTGGCGGACTTTTTCAACATCCTGCTAATTCAAGTTTCGGACAATCGCCTCGCCCATCTCCACAGTCCCGACAATCTTTGCTCCGGGGCTCTGAATATCTTTGGTTCGATAACCAAGGTCGAGGGTTTTCACGATGGCCTGTTCGATGGCTTCCGCTTCTTGATCGAGTTGGAAGGCATACGACAGCATCATGGCAGCCGATGAGATCGTGGCGATGGGGTTCGCGATATTCTTCCCTGCGATATCCGGGGCACTCCCGTGAATCGGCTCAAAGAGGCCGACCTTGGCCCCGATACTTGCCGACGGCAACATACCGATCGAGCCGGTCAGCATCGCCGCTTCATCGCTCAGAATGTCTCCGAACATGTTGTTGCAGAGCAGCACGTCAAATTGTCGCGGGTTCCGCACCAGTTGCATGGCAGCGTTATCCACATAGATATGTCCCAGTTCAACGTCCGGATAGGACGCGTGGACGTCAATGACCACCTTGCGCCACAGCTCGGACGATTCCAACACATTCGCCTTGTCGACCGAGGTGACCTTCTTGCGCCGTTTCCGCGCCGCCTCAAACGCAACCTTGGCGATCCGTCGAACCTCTTCCGTTGTATAGACTTCCGTATTAACCCCTCGCTCTTCGCCGTTCGGCAACTTTTCGATCCCTTTCGGTTTGCCAAAGTAGATCCCGCCGGTGAGCTCGCGGATCACGAGGATATCGATCCCCTCGACCACCTCACGCTTCAATGTGGATGCATCCACCAAATTCGAATAGAGCTTCGCAGGCCTCAAGTTGGCATAGAGTCCTAGTGCTTCCCGAATTCCGAGCAGCGCGCGTTCCGGCCGCAGGCTGTACTCCAAGCTCTCCCATCGAGGACCCCCGACGGCTCCCAGCAAGACCGCATCGCTTTGCTTGGCGAGTGCCAATGTGTCCTTCGGCAGAGGTACGCCAAACTTGTCGATCGCCTGCCCGCCGATATCAGCGGACGTAAACTCGAATGAATGTCCATATTTCTCTGCGATCACCTTCAAAACCTTTACGGCTTCAGGAACGATCTCGCGCCCCACTCCATCCCCGGCCAACACTGCAATCTTGGCCTTCACTGGTGCTCCTTTCGGTGAGTCAATCGGTTCAGATCCTATTCCAGTATCGCTTCATCTTCCATCCGCCAGGCCGGATCGACGAGGCAGAGAAACTCAATATCGGCCTCTCCGGTATTTTCTACGAACTGTTGCCCCCCCGGCGGCACATAGATGGTCGTTCCGGCTTCGATCAGTGTGACGTGGTCGTCGACCGTGAAGCAGCCCCGTCCTGAAATGAAATAATAGACTTCGGACGAAGCCAACACATGGCGCTTCGAGCGTTGACCAGACGGTAATGTCCCGTGGGCTAGACTATAATTCAGGTTGAGCTGATGCTTGGCAGGGTGAAAAATTTCCCGCAAGCGAGTCTTGTCCCCAGCCAGGAACTCGGGGCGATCCGCCAGCGTCACCTTGAACACGGACAAGCCCTCTCAATCCAACAGGCCTCACCACAGACTGTGAAACTGTACCGTGGAGATCCGCGTCAAATCAAGTTCACCTTCTGCTCGCCTTGCGCCTGTTTTGTCGCCAGGTAGGCCAACTTATTCAGGGCGCTGATATACGCCCGAGCAGAGGCTGTAATGATATCGGTATCGGCGCCGTGGCCTGTGACCGTTCGGCCATCCTCTTGCACCCGCACTGACACTTCACCCTGTGCATCTGTTCCGCCAGTGATGGCCTTCACAACATACATCAGCAACTTGCTCTTCGTCTGTGTCATGGCCGCAATGGTGCGGTACACAGCATCCACCGGCCCATCACCGGTCCCGGTTTGAGCGATGGGGGTGCCGTCGATTTCCAGTTCGACCGTGGCTGTTGGAACCCGATCCGTTCCACTCGATACTTGTAGTCCCTTGAGCCCAATGCGCTCGGCCATCTTCGACAACTCTTCGGAGACAATCACCTCGAGATCTTCCTCGAAAATCTCTTTCTTTTGATCGGCAAGTTTTTTGAACCGCTCGAAGGCATGGTTGACCTCTGCCTCGCCGAGCTTGTACCCCAACTCTTCTAGACGCTGTCGGAACGCATGACGCCCAGACAACTTACCCATCACCATCTGGCTTTCAACCAATCCGATCGATTCCGGGCGCATAATTTCATAGGTCGTCTTCTCTTTGAGCAATCCATCCTGATGAATGCCTGATGTATGGGCAAAGGCGTTTGCCCCAACGATCGCCTTATTGGGTTGCACCACCATCCCCGTGATCTTACTGACCAGACGACTGGTCTTCGCAATTTCCTCGGTTCGAATACGAGTATCTGCCTGATAGAAATCCGTCCTGGTACGGAGTCCCATCGCGATTTCTTCCAAAGATGTGTTACCAGCGCGCTCTCCGATTCCGTTGATCGTACATTCCACTTGGCCGGCCCCATTCATAATCGCCGCCAAGCTGTTCCCCACCGCAACCCCCAGATCGTTGTGGCAATGGACCGAAATCACCGCCTGTTTGGCATTGGGGACCTTATCGCAAATCCCCTTGATCAGTGCGCCGAATTCTTGTGGAACGGCGTACCCTACCGTGTCAGGGATGTTCACAGTGCTGGCTCCGGCAGCGATGACCGCCTCAATGACCTCGTAGAGAAACGAGGGATCTGATCGGCTCGCATCCATTGGAGAAAATTCGACATCATCCACATAACCCCGCGCCCGCTGGACCATCTCCACGGCACGCTGCTTGGCTTGCTCCCGCGTCATCCGAAACTGGTGCTTCAGATGAATATCGGACGTTGACAAGAACGTATGGATGCGGACTTTCGGCGCGCCTTTCAACGCCTCCCATGCTCGATCGATATCTTCGGGTCGAGCCCGTGCCAGGCTACAGATCGTCGGTCCTTCGACCTCCTGTGCGATACGCCGCACCGCTTCAAAGTCTCCGGGCGAGCTATAGGCAAATCCCGCCTCAATAATATCGACACCGAGCCGGGCCAGTTGTTTGGCGACCATGACCTTTTCTTCCACGTTCATACTGGCGCCAGGCGATTGTTCGCCATCTCTCAAGGTCGTATCGAAAATTTTGATCATGCGTGTCATAGCGTCACCTCTTCTCCTACTGAAGATCGCTCAAAATGTCTTCCCAGCAAGGCCGCAGGGAGCGGGACGACCGAGGCGTACCTATAAGGTACGTCGCAGGGAGGCACGCGACTGAGAACGCCGCTGGAAGACATTTTCAGCGATCTTAAAAACAAAAGCCTCCATCCCTATGAAACCCAGGGACGAAGGCTTGCCGCACTCCGTGGTACCACCCTGATTTGGTCTGAGGACCAACTGGTCGTCAGACCCTTCATTCAGCCTCTTACGGAGGCAAGGCGGAATCTCCTACTTCATGTTCGGAGATTCGGCTCGGAGGCGAGTTCGGCGACATCTAGGCTGGTTTGCACCACCCACCAGCTCTCTTCCAACACTGACCACCCCGTGTCTAGATGGCTCGCGTACTATTCCTCGTCTTCGCCATTCACAACTTGTTCAGTTCCTCCCACTGTTATCCGCCGTTATGAATTTGCTTCGATCGGCGGAGGCTCGACTTTTCCGATGTTCTTTTTCCCAGCTGCCGGAGCAACCAGCGAAAAGACTTTTTCGACCGGCCCCATCAGTGCATATCCGGCAAAAATGACAAATAACATGACCGCCGGCCAGGCTGCCACCAACATCAGCGTCAGAATACCCCAGACCAGGTAGGTAATCTGCCGGTGGCCCTTAAATTTCAGCTCCTTGAAGCTGCGATACTTGATCGTGCTGACCATTAAAAACGAAAGTGCCAACGTCATGAACAGGACCACGATTGGCCTGACATCGCCTCCCATCTTGAGGAGGTAATGATCAAAGACCACCAACGACGCCACCACCCCGGCCGCGGCTGGGATCGCGAGACCAGTAAAGTACTTCCCATCTGCTAGCGCTACGGTAGAGTTGAATCGCGCTAACCGCACGGCGCCCATGGCCACGTAGGCAAACATCACGGCCACGCCAAACGTACCCTGCCCACTTAACGCCCACGAGTAGATCAACAACCCCGGTGCGACACCAAATGACACCACATCGGACAGCGAGTCATACTCCAGCCCGAACTGACTCGTACTATTAGTCAATCTGGCCGACTTGCCATCCAACACGTCAAAAATCATGGCGACAAGAATCGCTATGGCTGCTTCCAGATAGTTACCGTTGAAAACGGACAGGATGGCGAACACGCCGCAAAATAAGTTACCGGTCGTGAAGAGGTTTGGAATGAGATGCATTGCGGCCTTCCGCCGTTTCCCATCTTTCCCGAACGAATTTTTGAAGCCTGCCGTTTTCATGGCAACTCTCCAATAATGGTTTCGCCGCCTTTCACACGATCACCCACCGCCACCCGAATCTTTGTACCCATCGGAAGGAACGTATCCATGCGAGACCCAAACCGGATCAAGCCATAACGTTCACCACGTATCGCCTGCTCCCGATCCGAGATCCAACAGACGATTCGCCGAGCGATCAGCCCCGCGACTTGCACACACAACACCTTGATCCCGTCGTGCGTCTTGATCATCACAGCGTTCTGTTCGTTCCTCAGCGTCGCCTCCGGTTTGCTCGCAACTAAAAACAGCCCCGGCTGATACTGAATACCTTCCACGACCCCATCGCAAGGCATACGATTGATATGGACATCGAAGACATTCAAAAAGATCGTAAGCCTGACACTACGCTCTTTCAGGTAGCGGGGCTCAAACTCTTCCTCGATGGCGATCACCTTGCCATCGCCGGGTGCAACAATCAGATTTGGACCTTGTGGGATCACCCGGGCCGGGTTTCGAAAAAACCAGGCAGAGAAGAGCGTTGCAATCCCACCAAGAAAGGCAACGACCGGCCATCCCACCCATGCTGCCAATAGTGTAACGCCGGCAGGAACTGCAATGAAGGGAATTCCTTCTTTGGCAAAGGGAACACCGACTGCACGATCCGCCATGGAATTGCCTCAGTTCTTGGTTTTATCGACGAGCTGATCCTTCTTGAGCCACGGCATCATCCCACGCAGCTTCGCTCCAACGGCTTCGATAGGATGGGCCTCGCCCTTTGCAAGGAGTGCGTTGTAGACCGGTCGATTGGCTTGATTCTCCAAGACCCATTCTTTGGCAAACCGTCCGGTCTGGATCTCTTCGAGAATCCGCTTCATCTCCTGTTTCGTCTGTTCGGTCACCACACGTGGACCTCGAGTCACATCACCGTATTTCGCCGTCGTGCTGATCGAGTAACGCATGTTGGCAATTCCGCCCTGATAGATCAGATCAACGATGAGCTTCACCTCGTGCAAACATTCAAAGTACGCCATCTCCGGTGAGTACCCAGCTTCAACCAGCGTCTCGTACCCGGCCTGGATCAGCGACGTCAGCCCTCCGCAGAGCACGGCTTGTTCACCGAAGAGATCGGTCTCAGTTTCCTCGCGAAAATTCGTTTCGATGACACCGGCACGTCCACCGCCGATTGCACTCGCATAGGCCAATCCGACCTGCCTCGTGGTGCCGCTGGGATCCTGGTGAATCGCCAGAAGGCAAGGCACCCCGCTGCCCTTCGTAAACTCGGAACGAACGAGATGTCCCGGCCCCTTCGGGGCGACCATGAAGACATTGATGGAGGCCGGCGGCACGATTTGCCCGAAGTGAATATTGAAACCATGTCCGAACGCCAAATAGGATCCTGCCTTAAGATTGGGCGCTACGTCTTGCCGATAGATGGCGGCTTGCGCCTCATCTGGCGCCAGAATCATCACGACATCGGAAGCCTTCACAGCATCAGCAACAGGCATAACTTTGATTCCGCTCTGCTCAGCTTTTTTCCATGAGGCGCCCTCACGCAGTCCAATCACGACCGACACACCACTTTCCTTCATGTTCAGCGCATGCGCATGCCCCTGACTTCCATAGCCGATCACGGCCACGGTCTTGTTTCGGATCTGCTGAATATCGGCATCCTTATCATAGTAAATTTTCATGACCAACCCCTTTCCCTCATCTCGTCAGTATAGCGCAACACTGCGTGCGCAGCAGAACGTTAGTCGCGGGCAACCTTCTTCGTTTGGACAGCAACGGGCCGGGCCGGTTCCCTGGCAACAGCCACGCGCCCAGTGCGGACCAAGTCCTTGATCCCAAGAGGCTGCAGCAAATTGATGATCGCCTCAATCTTCTTGGGATCGCCGGATACTTCGATCGTGTAGGTGCTCGGCGTCGAATCAATCACGTTTGCCCGGAAAATATCTACAATTCTGAGCGCCTCAGCCCGATCCGCATCCTTCGTATGCACTTTGATGATCGCCGTCTCTCGTGAAACAAACTCCGTTTCGTTCAAGTCTACGACCTTAATGACATCGATGAGCTTGTTCAGCTGTTTCACGATCTGCTCGATGATCCGCTCATCACCCGACGTCACAATCGTCATCTGGGACATGGATGGATCAAGCGTCGGGGCAACTGACAGGCTCTCGATATTGAACCCACGGCCGCTGAATAATCCTGCAACCCGTGACAAGACCCCAAATTTATTTTCAACTGTTACTGAAATAATATGTTCCATGCAACGCTTTCAGCTGATAGTCGTTCGCTGACGGTTTCCCTATGCCGTGAGGACCGTATCTTTATCCTCCGGCGTCACCTTTCCCGCACCAACCTGCTTCTTCTTCAACTCCGGTGGATCTTCCAGGAGCATCTCGTGGTTGCAGCCTCCAGCCGGGATCATCGGATAACAATTCTCATAGGGATAAGTCGGCACATCCACGATGACGGGTTTATCGGTCGCCATCGCTTCTTTCAGAACGGCATCGAGATCACCGACTTTCTTGACCCTCAATCCCACTGCTCCATAGGCATCGGCAAGCTTGACAAAATCCGGCGTCGTGTCTAAATAACTCGAGGCGTAGCGCCCTTCGTAAAATAGGTCCTGCCATTGGCGGACCATGCCGTGAAATCCATTGTTGAGGATAATAATCTTCACCGGCAACTTGCTCACCACAGCCGTAGCCATTTCCTGCATGTTCATCTGAATGCTGCCGTCTCCCGCAATGCACAGGACCAGGCGATCCCGGAACGCTGCCTGCGCCCCCATTGCAGCGGGGAATCCGAACCCCATCGTGCCAAGTCCGCCTGACGTCAGCCATCGATTCGGCTTCGCCAACTTGAAGTATTGTGCCGCCCACATTTGGTGCTGTCCGACGTCCGTCGAGACGATCGGATCCCGATCCCTGGTCAGTTCATACAGCCGCTTGACCACCTGCTGCGGCTTGATCGGTCCATCCTTCTCTTGGTGATACGTCAAGGGATGGGCCTGCTGCCATTCCTGAATTTGATCCCACCAGGGCTTGCGAAGCTCTTTCTGCTCCCCATTGACCGTTGCGCGCAAGATCTGATTGAACTCACGAAGCACAGTCTTACAGTCGCCCACAATCGGAATATCGACATTGATGTTTTTCCGAATAGAGGTCGGGTCAATATCGACATGAATCACTTTTGCATAGGGACAGAACTCCGACACCTTCCCCGTCACCCGATCATCAAACCGTGCGCCGATGGCAATCACCAGATCGGAATAATGCATGGCCATGTTCGCCTGATAGGTCCCGTGCATCCCAAGCATCCCGAGGGATAACGGATGCTCTCCTGGAAACGCGCCAAGCCCCATCAACGTCATGTCCACCGGGATCTGCGTCATCTCAGCTAGCTCAAGCAATTCCTGTGAGGCACTCGAAAAAATTACGCCACCGCCGACATACAGAATGGGCTTCTTGGCCTTCATGATCGCTTCGGCTGCCTGTTTGATCTGCCATTTATTTCCCTCGTAGGTCGGGTTGTACCCTCGAATCGAGACCGAATTCGGATAGGTGAATTCCGCTTTAGCCATCGAGACATCTTTCGGGATATCCACCAAGACCGGGCCCGGACGACCGGTCGTCGCAATATAAAACGCCTCTTTGATCGTGGCCGCCAAGTCGTTCACGTCCTTGACCAGAAAATTGTACTTTGTGCAGGGTCGGCTCAACCCGATGTTGTCGGCCTCCTGAAAGGCATCGTTCCCGATCAAACTCGTCGGGACTTGACCGCTGAAACAGACCATGGGAACGGAATCCATATAAGCATCGGCTAATGCCGTAATGACGTTGGTCATACCCGGGCCCGAGGTGACCAGGCATACGCCGGCCTTTCCAGTCGCCTTCGCATAGCCCTCCGCCATATGGCCCGCGCCCTGCTCATGGCGTGTCAGGATTACTTCAACATCTTTCTGCTGGTAGAGTGTATCGAAAATCTTCAGGACGACTCCGCCGGGAAGCGCAAAGACAGTTTTGACTCCTTCCCGCTTCAGGCATTCGATGAAGATTTCAGCACCGGTGAGTTTCATAATAACCCTCCCTACGACTGCATGATACGATCTGCCGTAAATAATCAGATATCAAAAAGACACGTCCGGCGGAGGACGCATCATCATGCAGAAATATCTTTAAAATCAAGGGGAAAGATTCGAGATCCTAGCACCCCCATCAAGACCCGTCAATACAGCGCCACGTGAATCACCGAGAGTACTGGCCACGAGGCGTTTGAGAAGAAGCGTGGGCGGAAGACCTATAAGCCGGATTCTGTCCCGCAAAGAAGTTGCCCTCTTTGCTTGGATGATCATTTCTCTGGGATTCGAGTTACCTCGAACCTCAAGCGACCTACCCGAAGACCTCGACCGGGCCAGCCGGCGTACAACGGTCCGTGAGGAGCGCTGCACATGTCTTCCTATTTGGCCTTGCACCAGGCGACGCTTACCGTGCCGGTGATGTCGCCACCCCCGCGGTGGGCTCTTACCCCACCGTTTCACCCTTACCTGAGCCGCAGCGACCAGATGGGATCCCGTCGCGTTGGCCATCGGCGGTTTGTTTTCTGTGGTGCTGGTGTCGGATTGCTCCGCCTGGGAGTTACCCAGCGCCCTGCCCATGGAGTCCGGACTTTCCTCTCAATGCCGAGGCACCGAGCGACCATCCAGTCTTCCACCCACGCCTGCTCAGTATAAAGGACCAGGATCGGTCGCGACAAGCAGACCGCCCAGGTGTATTCGACGAAGGTCGATTAGGATAGGACGAGAATCGTTATCGTCCACCAACGTCCGGTAACGGAGCCGCCGGTACTGGTGTCCGTTTCTGATAAATAGCCATGGCCTCCGGCATCCACTCCTTCAATTGATCAATGCGGGTATCATGACTGGGATGGGTGGAGAGAAATTCAGATTGTCCCCCACCGCCCGATGCTTGCCCCATTCGTTCCCAGAGCGCGACAGATTCGCGCGGATCATACCCAGCATCGGCCGCGAGGAGGAGCCCCACATAATCGGCCTCTGACTCATGCTTCCGACTGAATGGCAGCAGCACCCCAACCTGCGCTCCTGCACCCAGGGCAGCCATCGTCGCCTGACCCAGCATCGGATTCCCGCCACTGAGACCAATCGCAGCCCCTGCAACCTGTAACACCGTGTTTGTGAGTTGTCCCTGACTCATCCGCTCCGCACCGTGGCGAGCCAAGGCATGCACGACCTCATGTCCCATCACCGCTGCCAACCCGGACTCAGTTTTGGCCATTGGGAAAATGCCGGTGTAGACCGCCATCTTGCCCCCAGGCAATGCAAAGGCGTTGGCCGTCTTATCATCCTTGATGACCGTGACTTCCCACTGAAACTGCTTGGCCATCTCGGCATACTTCGACCGTTTCGCGGCCTCGACAATCCGAGCCGCGACTCGCTTCACCGGTTCGACCTCAAGAGGATCTTGCGACGGTCTCATCTTCGGGTCGTTCTTGACCTGATCGAACGCCTGAGCTCCCATTTGCACTTCTTGACCAATCGACGTCATGAGTAACTGCTTCCGACCGGTATAAGGATTGGTCTCGCATCCCACCAAGGTTACTCCTCCGGCCAGAAGACAGACCATCGTTGTTACGCGCATGAGTTGTGGGGTACGCATCGTCAACCTCCAGCCAAACGGAACGGTTTCTGGATCCATCATGGTTCATTGACCAACGAACAAGTGATTGAGTAGATTACCGTGCCCCTAAGAAAACTTTCTAGAGGGGCGCGGACCATCTCATGACTCCACAACCATCTCGCACGATTGAACGTATCGGCATCGACGAATCCGGAAAGGGCGACTATTTCGGCCCCCTCGTCATCGCGGCCGTGTTCGTCGACGCCACGACACAAGGGGAACTCAGGCTCATGCAGGTCCGGGATAGCAAGAAGATTTCGGACGGGCGGATTCTTGAGATGGCTCCCGACATCAAGACCATCTGTCCTCATAGTGTCATCGCGATCGGGCCGCAGAAGTACAACGAACTCTATGAAAAAATCCGCAACTTGAATCGCCTCCTGGCCTGGGGTCACGCCAAAGCACTTGAAACCTTGCTCGAACGAGTGACATGCGAACGGGCGATTTCCGATCAGTTCGGCAACGAGCGATTGATTCTGAATGTGCTGCAGGAAAAGGGGCGAAAGATCATGCTGGAACAGCGGACGAAAGCGGAATCGGATCTGGCTGTCGCCGCCGCGTCAATTCTAGCCCGTGCCGAATTTCTCTTGCGTTTAAAGCGACTCTCCAGCGAAGTCGGCACCACGCTCCCCAAAGGTGCCTCCCCAGCCGTCGAGCTCGCCGCCAAGATGGTCATCAAAAAACACGGACAGGAACGGCTTGGCTCAGTGGCAAAACTGCATTTCAAAACGACGAAGGCCGTGATGGCGGGACTGGCTTAAGCCGATTGACCATTCTTTGTGCGATCGAAGTGAACGAATCTCATCGTTTTTCTGGCTACAGGATCAGTCGAAATCTAGCCTGCCTCTACTATACAGTCTAAATGTACGATCCTAATTCTTAAGGCATTTCCAACCGTGGCGGTTTCACCAACCGCGTTTGTCGGCTGAGTGTGGGAATGCATCGGCTCCAACCTTGGCATTGAATTCTTCTTGGCTGCAATCATGTTCTCCTGCCTATAGTCCTTGCCACTCACCATTGACCAGAATGGGGAGGCCAGTGATACTCGATTGCAAGATGCGACCCCAGATTGCACTTTGCATACTGCTACAACGCTTGTTCAGCCACGCGAGTCCATGGAATTTCACGGTGACGCTTGAGAAACGTGTCCAGTTCGGCTGGAACATCAATAACGACCTTTGATCGTTCTCCGCTGCTAGGTTTACGGTTCATCGGCATGCGCCTTGGTGAATGCTGAAATCGGAGGTATTGTGATGCCAATTTTAACACAGCATCCATCAAGTTAAATTGAACGACACTGTCCTTCTCCCACCGGTTATCGACCACATGCGATTGCTGGTTTCTGTGGATGAAAACTGCACAGCGAGCCGGCAAACAGGCCCGCCACACACCGCGAAATGTTTGATTGCAAGACCCGACCCCATATTCTACTTGGACCCAGGATTCTACTGGGAAATGAACGGTTGATTCTCAATGTGCTGCAGGAAAAGGGGCAAAAGATCGTGCTGGAACAGCGACGAAAGCGGAATCGGACTTGGCCGTGGCCGCCGCTGAATTTTTGCTTCGATTGAAACGCCTCTCCAGCGAAGTCGGCACCACCCTGCCCAAAGGCGCCTCGCCAGCTGTCGAGTTCGCCGCCAAGATGATCATCGAAAAACACGGACGGGAACGGTTGGCCTCAGTGGCCAAACTGCATTTCAAAACCATTCAATCCATATTGGCTGGACTGATCTGATTCTCCGCTGACATTCCTCATACTTTAATTAAACACAATGGTCAGGGACTGACAGACTCCCGGGCGACTTCTTACGCTTCTCGTTGCCGATGGCTTACTTCCATGTAGGCGATGGAGGGGGCACTGTGTCATTCCTCTTCAACTTTTGCAAGAGACTCTCAGGAGCCGAGCGACCCGACCGGTTGAGTTCTGGACTCTGGTTGGCGCACGGTGTGATGACCGACCAATTGTACGATCTCTTCGGCCAGAGCATCTGCAATCATACGATTTCCTCGAGAGCTCAGATGCACCCAGCTCAGCAAGACATCCCTGTCCCGATCAAGCACTTTCTGGATGTTTACAAACGGCACCATATTGGTGGACGCCCACTGCTCGAGGTCGGCCATGAGCGTGCTATGGGTGAGAAGGTGTAGCTCTCTGGCCTTAATCGCACCTTCTTTTTCCAACTTAGCTTTTACCATTTGAACTTCTTGAGCATACGTCACGCCCTTCATATCTGCTTCTTTAACCATGTGAGACTTCGCCTGCTGCTTGAGCGCCACAAACATAATTCCACGTTGCTGACATTCACGATACAGCTTGTCGATATTCCCGATGAAATGTTCACTCGTGCTAGTCATGTGCCGTTCAACCTGTCCGCGGTTGAACGTTGGCTCGGCAATCATGTTCTGTCGAATGCTGTCGATGAACGCGACTATGACGAGGTGGTCACGCACCACCCCATAAGCACCTCTCAGTAGTCCGGGCTGCGACTGTTTCTGTTCCTCGACGGTTTTCCTCCTCTCGGCCTCATTTCGGCTAGGGTTTCCTCTGGCTGCATCGTTGACCCCCTCGTAAAAGGTGACCACATCCGGGTGCAACGGAATCGCCTCTACATAGAAGAGGTTAAGTATTTCATCTGAATGGAGGTGTGGAATACCGAGATTGATCACTTCAAATCTCCCAGTTGCCCCTGCGCCCTTGTTGAGTTTCTGTTCGAGATAGTAGGGATAGGTTTCATTATCGCGGTCATAGTAGCCGAACGTGGAAGAAGACCCAAGCGTGACGATGCGTGTGACACCAGGCTTCTTGGCTTCGGTGATTTCTCCACCGCGGAACCCACGCGAATTGATGGAAACCTTAAAAGATTCGTTCGTGATTGGGTCGTGGTCGACCTTCAATTCATTTGCAAAAAACTTTGTGTATCCCGGTTGAACACTCCCGTGCTGCATGACCGTGTGATTATTCGCCACGGCAGGAACGTTCTGTCGGTAGAAGCGCGTGCCGTAGTAGAGCACGCTGGGCCCCACCCGAAATGCGAGCACAGCCCGGAAGCCGACCTCCAGCACCAGAAGACTGACAAGCCCCATCACTAGATAAAAACCAACCTGCTTGATGCCTGAAAATTGCGCACATGCCGATTCTCTTCCCATGGTTAAATACCCAATCGGTCGCTGTGAATCATCAGAACAATCTGAAGCCCAAATTCCTATTCGTCCGCCGCAAGTACATTACTCGCCTCACAAGATCACTCTGCTCACTCAGGAGCATATCCGTTGCGATTCTTCTTACATACGACTCGTTACTAACGTGGAGGGAGAGGCCATAGCAAGGTAGCGCGCGATGTTGTAACTCTGTGTTCCGCCACCACACGATGCCCCTCCGCATTGACAACCCGGTAGTACTGTAAGGCTAATGAGACTTCAAATTCGAACTGCCGTCAATAATACTTACGTAGGGTCAGGCTCTTCGACACCTAACTGATCGAACATGAATAGGGAGGCCACATCAACCGCTCACATATCTTCCCACTGTTGGTGTCTTGCCTGCCTCGAACTAAACTCCACATACCTGAAACGATCTCGATACCCATAAACAGGTGGTGGCAGTGCAGATGGCAGTATGAAACCTACCCCTATACCAGGATGGTCAAAGCAATCATTTTCCCAGCCGATGGAGACTCGAAGCGGCTGTTATCTCTAGCAAATACGGGCAGCTTGGGAAGTGAAGGGGGTTCGACTAACTATATTAAACTAGGGAAGGTCTGATTTATTCCTCTCTCGTAATGTGCTCCGGGTAGCGCAGCACTGAACGGGAGGCGCATCTCATCCACCAGCAGACATTGGCCGACGTCACGTTTGAACAGTATCGCAAGGCCACCCGCCGCGAACAGTTCCTTGGCGAGATGAGAGGAGGCTCCGGAAAGTCGGACAGTATGCTAAGTGGTAGCCTGGCTTCACCCACCCCACCGAATGGTGGCAGACGAGAGGAGGGAGGCGATGAAGAGAACGGGACGCAATCATGGAGCGACCTTCAAGGCGCAGGTCGCCTTGGCCGCAGTCAAAGGCGAGAAGACGCTGGCCGAGTTGGCCGAGCAATTCAGTGTCCACCCCACCCAGATCACCGAATGGAAACAACAATTGCTGGCGCGAGCGGCGGATGTGTTTGGCGGGACCAAGCCGACAGCGGACACGCCGGATCTCAAGACCCTCCACGCCAAGATTGGCCAACTGGCCCTGGAGAATGATTTTTTAGCCGGGGCGATCACCAAGGCGGGCTTGCGGAGCGCACAGCCATGATCGATCGTACCCATCCATTGCCGGTGCGGCGGCAATGCCAGCTGCTGAAACTGGCCCGATCGACCGCCTACTACCAGCCGACGCCGGTCTCAGAGACGGCGCTTACGCTGATGCGACGGATCGACGCGCTGCATCTGGTCCATCCGTTTGCCGGTGCTCGGATGCTGCGCGATCTCTTGCGGCAAGAGGGCCACGCCATCGGGCGGCGGCATGTGGCGACACTGATGCGCCGCATGGGTATTGAGGCCCTGTATCGGAAGCCGTCTCTCAGCCGTCGGCATCCGGCCCATCAGGTCTACCCCTATCTCTTGCGCGACCTGAAGATCTCGCGACCCAATCATGTCTGGGCCGCCGATATTACCTATATCCCGATGGCGCGAGGCTTTGTGTATTTGTTTGCGGTCCTCGACTGGGCCAGTCGCCGGGTGTTGGCGTGGCGGCTCTCCAACACGCTCACCACGGATTTCTGTCTGGACGCAGTGCAGGACGCCCTGGCCCACTATGGCCTGCCGGAGATCTTCAATACCGATCAAGGCTGCCAGTTCACCAGCCAGGAGTTCACGGGACTCCTGACGCATCACGGCATCCAGATCAGCATGGACGGGAAAGGGTGCTGGCGAGACAACGTATTCGTGGAACGACTCTGGAAAAGTATCAAATACGAGGAGGTGTATTTGCACGCCTACGAGACCGTCGGGGCTGCGCACCAGGGCTTGGAGCGCTACCTGACGTTCTACAACCAGACCAGACCGCATCAGGCGCTTGACGGCCAGACGCCAGACCAGGTGTACTCTGACCATCTGACGACACGGCTCACGGCCGCGTCGTCAGCAACCCGCCAGGCACCACTTAAGGAATGGCCTAGGCTGTCCAACCAACCGGAGCCACCTCTATGAACCGCGTCGTGCCCTGGACGGAATTAGTCGCCACGATCGAGCCGGTGTATCCCAAGGGCGAAGGTCCCGGGCGTCCACCGGTGGGGAGCGAGCGCATGCTGCGGCTGCATTGCCTGCAACAGTGGTTCAACCTATCGGATCCGGCGGTGGACGAAGCGCTGTACGACTCGCGCGCCATGCGGCAGTTTGTGGGGATTGATCTGGGTCGCGAGCCAGTACCCGACGAGACGACGATCTGTAAATTTCGGCATCTGCTGGAAGCCCATCAGTTGGGCGCGCAGCGCTTTGCAAAAATCCGAGAGTATACGGCGACGCAGGGCCTGCAAGTCAGTCGAGGGACCATCGTGGATGCGACGATCATCAGTGCCCCTAGTTCGACGAAGAATCGGCAGAAGAAGCGGGATCCGGAGATGCATCAGACGAAGAAGAGCAATCAGTGGCACTTTGGCATGAAGGCGCATGTGGGCGTGGACAGCCGGACGAAGCTGATGCATTCCGTAGCAGCGACTGCCGCCAATGTGCATGATAGTCAGGTGTTGCCCAAGCTGCTGCATGGGCAAGAGACGCGGGTGTGGGGTGACTCGGCCTACAGTGGGCAGCGGGGCGTGATTCGACAGCACGCACCCAAGGCCAAGAGTTTCGTGCAGACCAAAGCGCATCGGCATCGGCCACTGCGTGAGGAGGCGCGGGCTCGGAACCGCACGAAATCAAAAGTGTGGGTGAAAGTCGAACATGCCTTCTTGGTCATCAAGCGGATCTTCGGGTGGGCGAAAGTCCGGTACCGCGGGCTGGCAAAGAATACGCACTGGCTGTATATCAGCTGCGGGTTAGCGAATCTTCATGTCGCGCGGAGGCGGCTCATGGCAGGGGCGTAGAGAACGTGGGGCCAGAGGCCAGGCACGGGCCATCAGACGGTGGCCTCCCCTATGAACAGGCCTGCGAATTAGCGGATGCCCACCGAATTTGACCTGAGAATCACTCGAGAAACAGCTTTTCGAATGAAGCTGTGAATTAATCAAACCTTCCCTAGATATTCATGGATCAGATTAGATCCAGGAGCTGTCTTCACGATTTGGCTATGCCCAGGGTCTGAGTGCGCGGCTGGAGAGGGAGTACCCGTTAAACCGACTCCCCCACTTCCAGATCAGATTTTTTCGCTTCACTCAGGGCGGACGGCTTTTCCGTGACCGGCTCTCCCTCCCAATACAGCATTCGCCGGCAGTAGGGGCAGATCTGTAGATCATCGGAGCGTTTGACTTGTGCAATCAGCTGAGGCGGGATCTGGAGACGACACCCCGCGCACATCCCATCGCGCACCGCCGCCAGCGGTTGATCTTTCCGCGAGGCCTTAACCTGGTTATACCGATCGAGCAGACTCTTCTCAATCCGCCCGGCAGCCTCTCGATGGCGGAGTTCGAGTTGAGCCAGCTCTGTCGCCAGCTCCTTATCCCGTGCGTCCAGTCCCTGCTTCTCCCCGGTAAATACTTTCTCCAACGTGGTCTTTTTCTCCTGAAGCTCTTTGATGGTCTTCTGAAGTTGATCGACCTTGTCCATTGCCAAGAGAATTCTCTCTTCAAAATCTCCCCGCTTCTTATTCGCCAACTCGACTTCGAATAAATGCGCCTGATACTCCTTATTGGTCTTCAGACTCGCCGCATGCGATTTCATCTTCTCGGTGTGCGCTTCATGAGCTTCGAGATCCTTTTCGTGAGCACGCCGTTCCTTGATGGCAGCCTCACTGGCGGCTTTCGTGTCATTCAGGAGCTGAGTTGCTTCTCGAAGAGGTGCTTCCGCAGTGTTTAGACGTTCGGGGATTTTTCGGCGGATCTCATTGATCTCCGTGATCCGAAGATCGAGTTTTTGCAAGTCAATGAGCGGGGACAGCTTTTGGTTCAACGTATCCTTTCCAGCAATGCTGATGCACCGACATGGGTCAGACACCGGTCCTGACTGGTGGGCCCACTAGGACTTGAACCTAGGACCAGCTGATTATGAGTCAGCCGCTCTAACCACCTGAGCTATGGGCCCGATCGGAACGGTTCGGACTCAGGCTGATGTCTTGTTGGGCTAATCATTCCTCACGGCTTCCGTCAGCCTCAGCCTCAACAGGTGTCGCCACCCCAACCGTGATTTTAGGCCGCCGCTCCTAGCAGAGTCAATTCACGCTGCCGTATCACGCTGAAAGCTATACGCTCTCGACAAAACTCCTCAGCTTTTTACTGCGGCTCGGATGTCGCAATTTCCTCAGGGCCTTGGCTTCGATTTGCCTGATGCGCTCGCGCGTCACTTCGAAGTCTTGTCCCACTTCTTCCAGGGTATGGTCCGTCGCCTCTCCAATGCCGAACCGCTTACGCAGCACCTTCTCCTCGCGAGGCGTCAAGGTCTCCAAGGCACTGTTGATCTGCCGCTGCAAGTCGTAGCGAATGGCCGCTTCCAGCGGAGACACGGCCTTCTTGTCTTCGATAAAATCGCCCAGATGGCTGTCTTCCTCTTCACCGATCGGCGTTTCGAGCGAGATGGGCTCGCGGGCAATCTTCAGAATCTTCCGAACCTTGTCCAACGGGAGGTCCATACGCTCGGCAATCTCTTCGGGAAGCGGCTCACGACCCAGCTTCTGCACAAGATGCCTGGAGGTTCGAATGAGCTTATTGATTGTTTCGATCATGTGAACCGGGATCCGGATCGTTCGTGCTTGATCCGCAATCGCTCGGGTAATCGCCTGCCGAATCCACCACGTGGCATAGGTACTGAACTTGTACCCACGCTTGTACTCGAATTTGTCCACCGCCTTCATCAGCCCGATGTTGCCTTCCTGAATTAAATCGAGGAACTGCAGACCGCGGTTCGTGTATTTCTTGGCGATGCTGACCACAAGCCGTAAGTTTGCCTCGACCAGCTCAGCCTTCCCTCGCTTGACCTTTTCTTCGGCAATATCCAGATGCTTGACGGCATCCTTGATCTCTTCAGCCGGAACCAGTGCCTCTTCCGTTTCCAACTGGCGAATCTTCGCTTTGGCGTTTTGGTAGACCTTTCGAATCTCCACGAGCGCTTCTTCTGACACTCCGGTCTTCCGCTTGACCGCCAAGAAGTCCGGCCGACTCCGGCACATCTTCCTCAGCAGTTCGGCACCTGCCTCTCCTCCCACACCGATCCGCCGTTGGCAGCTGATCGCTTCCCGTTCGGCAACCCGGATCTGCACCGCCAGATCGCGGACACGCTGTACCATTCGATCTTTCAGCACACCATGGAGGTTGACGGATTCAATTTTGTCCACCACTTGCTGACGAATCGCTTCGAACTGTTTCTTGAACTTCTTCTGCTTGACCGGATCACTGCCGAGATGCTTGCCTTTTTCGGCCAATGCCTTCAGCACAAGCGAAACTTTCCGCACGGCATTGAGCGACTCGAGGGTCTTGACCCGCAACTCCTCGTAATCCCGTTCCACCGGTGGCTGGTCTTCTTCAAACTCCTCTTCGGTCTCCTGGATCGGCACAATCTCACGCACGTCGATCTTGGCGTTCTTGAGCTGATCCCGAAGAGCCAGGACAAATTCGATCGTCATCGGCATACCGTAGATCACCGACGCGATATCTTTTTTCCCCTCTTCAATCCGTTTGGCGATTTCGATCTCGCCTTCGCGGCTGAGGAGAGCCACACTCCCCATTTCCTTGAGATAGAGCCGCACGGGATCGTCGGTGCGGCTGAGCGCGCCAGGCGTCAGGTCGATCGCCTTTTCGTTTTCCTCCTCGGCTTCCGACTCAGCGTCTTCCACCTCTTCGCCAGCCTCACCTTCAGATCGCTTCTGAGGCCGATCCCCATCGCTTGCCTCAATGATTTCGATATCCATTTCACCGAACATCGCCATGATGCTACCAAACTGATCCGATGACACGACTTCAGCAGGCAAGGTGCTATTGAGCTCGTCATACGTCAGAAAGCCTTTTTCCTTCCCGATCGTAATCAGCTTCTTCACCTCACCGAGCAACTCTTGTTTCGACATGACTACTCCTTCACCAATGAAACCACACCGGCGGTCGGCGTGCCGGCTTTCCGCATCCGTACCTCGTTGATCTGCATATTCAGCATGCCTGCATCGTCCACACGGCCTTCGCGCTCAGCCGTTTTCAGCTTGGCAATCAGCTCTCTCAGAACCTGCTCCGATCGCTTTCGGTCCAGACAATCCAAACAGGCTATAATGTGCGCCGGCGCGTCGTCGAAATGATCGTCACGAAGCGACAACTCCGTCGCCAGGGAACCACACGCAGGGTCGTCCACTGACTCATCCAGCAGCGACTGGACCTGAATGCGTCCATCCCGATCCAGATGGGTCAGAGCGAGCTCCGCAAGCTTGCGACAGGCTTCGACCGAAAACTTCTCAGGCTGCAGTCGCCGCACATCGGCTGGGGACAGCTTGCCCCGCAACATGAGGAGGATTAAGTCTCGTTCCTCGGGGATTCCCTTGAAGAGGGAGTCCCCCGACTTTCCGACAGCGGCTGGTCGAAGTGTTCCCGGACCTGGCTTTTGTTGAGCAATGAGTGCAGGGTACCGCTCGATCAACCGTGATTGATTGATGCCCAGACGTTCCGCGACGAGCTTGAGACGCTCTTCCCGCTCAATCGGATGCTCGCTCTTCTGCAAAATACGCAGCACTTCATCCACACTTCGAATCCGTCCTTCGATCGTACTTGCCTCTGTGGCCTTCAAACTATATTCCAAGGCAAAGTCCAACAGGCTAGGCGCTTGCTCTTCCAGACGTACAAACGATTCGGGCCCGTGTTTCCGCACATAGGTGTCGGGATCGTCTCCAGACGGTAGCGTCACCACTTTGACGCCCAACCCGCTGTTCACAAACAAGTCCAACCCTCTCAACGCCGCTCGGACGCCGGCCGCATCAGGATCGAAGAGCAATACGACCTTCGAGGCAAACCGCCGGAGGACTTGGATATGTTCAGGCGTCAGGGCAGTACCCAAGGTGGCCACCGTATGCGTCAACCCAGCCTGATGAAGCGCAATCGCATCGAAATATCCTTCGACCACAATGGCCGTCTTCGTCCGGGTAATCGCTTCCCTGGCGTGATCGAGCGCAAACAGCGTTTGCCCTTTCTTGAAAAGCGGCGTATCGGGAGAGTTCAGATATTTGGGCGTCCCCTCGCCCAGCACGCGGCCGCCGAACCCCACCACACGTTTCCGCAAATCCATGATCGTGAACATGACACGGCCGCGGAACCGATCGTAGAACCCCGTCTTGTCGGTTCGGGCGATCACAAGACCCGCCGACGCAATCTCGCTTTGCGAAAACTCTTTCCTGGCAAGACCCCTCAACAACCCATCCCATTCGACCGATGCCACTCCGATTCCGAACTGATCGATCGTACAAGGAAGAAGCTCCCGGCTCGTCAAATACTCGCGAGCTACAAGGCCCGCCCGTTCATCACGTAGGTTCTGTTGAAACCAGGCGGCTGCCGCTTCATTGATCCGCTCAACGGTCTGAGCCAGCTCGGCTAGTTGCCCAGAACGAGGCGTCGCCTCCTCAATCTCAATCCCGACCGTTCGTCCGAGATCACGCACCACTTCCGGAAATGTTCCTCCGGTGACCCGAGTCAAAAACGTGAAGACATTCCCCCCAGCCCCGCAGCCGAAACAGTGGAAAATTTGTCGGGACGGGCTGACCGTGAACGACGGAGTCTTTTCAAGATGAAAGGGACATAAGCCCTTGAGGTTCTGTCCAGCCTTGCTCAAGGACACGTGTCGGCTGACAATGTCGACGATGTCAAGACGGTCCCTGATCAAGTGAAGGGTCTCGTCTGAAATCAAGCTTCGGCCCACCAGAGTCGTAGCTCCTACCTTCCCGTCGAACACGACCGGACGAGTCGGTTTTTAAGCAAAAGGAATAATTGACCGTTCAGATTAACAGACGGGTGGAAAACCTGTCAATTCAGCGAATTCCCTCACCCTGGAGGCCACGCCATAGGCCGCCCACCCATCACATGGAAATGGAGATGGAAGACGGTTTGTCCGGCATCGCGACCGGTATTCGTCACCAACCGATAGCCGGACTCCCGCAGCCCTTTCAGCGCGGCGACCTTCGTACAACTCAGGAGCAACTGCGACAGCAACGACTCATCCCCCACCCCTACATCTTGAACGGCCGAAACATGCCGCTTGGGTATCACCAACGTATGGACGGGCGCCTGGGGGTTGATATCATCAAACGCCACCGTGTGCTCATCCTCTTGGACCAGCTTCACTGGAATCTTCTTTTCCACAATCTTGCAAAAGAGACACTCACTCATGGCGCACCTTTCACGTATCTCGTAGGCCGGACTTGCCGAACCGCTTTCCCAATTCGTGAAAAACCTCCTGAAGACTGATCTCGTGATATCCGAGCACCATGAGGGTATGAAAGAGCAGATCAGCTACTTCGTACACGATCTCTTCTTTCGTGCCACCTTTGGACGCCAACAGGACTTCTCCGGCCTCCTCCGCCACCTTCTTCAGAATCTTGTCATGCCCCCCCTCAAACAGCTTCGAGGTATAGGAACCAGCCTGAGGATTGGTGCGGCGCTCCTGAATCGTCCTGAGAACACCCTCAAGGATTCCACCCTGTGCATCTTGCGCATTGCGCTGAACAAGGGGGCCTTGTTCAGCTAGACTAGAAAAAAAACAGGCTCGCTCGCCTGTATGACAAGTCGGTCCGACTGGTTGCGCCTTCACCAGAATAGTATCTCGATCACAATCAACAAAGAGTTCCTTCACGTGCAGCGTATGACCGGAGGTTTCGCCTTTTTCCCAGAGCTTGTTTCGAGACCGACTCCAAAAGTGCACTCTCCTTGTGGCCACCGTCTTCGCGACGGCCTCTTGGTTCATGTACCCGAGCATCAACACCGTCCCATCAAGCCAATCCTGAATAACGACAGGAAGCAGGCCGTGCCCATCGAATTTCAACTGATCTGCCGATCCTTGACTCATCGTGTCATGCCACTCGAGAAAGACTATCTGATCGAACAGGGACGCCACGTTCCTGTAAATATGCTTTCGCTTGGGAGATCGTATAGGTTCGAAAATGAAAAATCGAAGCGGCCAAGACCGCGTCCGCCTTCCCCTTCACGAATCCCTGGTAGAGGTGATCAAGGGTGCCAACTCCGCCCGAAGCGATCACGGGAATCGATACAGCTCCAGACACTGCCGCCGTCAGGTCCAGATCATACCCGGTTTGCCGGCCATCCTGATCCATGCTGGTCAATAAGAGCTCTCCGGCACCGTACTGTCCCATCCGCATTGCCCACTCCACCACATCAAATCCCGTCGCTTGGCGCCCGCCGTGCGTGAAAACCTCCCAGCGACCATCTGTTACGCGTTTGGCATCAATGGCCACAACGATGCATTGCGTCCCAAACCGCTGAGCAGCCTCTTGCACGAACTCAGGCCGTCGAACTGCCGCAGTATTGATGCTCACCTTGTCTGCCCCGGCATTCAACAAGGCCCGAATGTCGTCGAGCGTGCCCACGCCCCCACCGACTGTCACCGGCATAAATACCCGAGCAGCCGTCCGCTCCACGACATCAATGATTGTCTTTCGGTTTTCATGCGAGGCCGTAATATCAAGAAAGCAGAGCTCGTCCGCTCCTTCGTGATCATACCCTACCGCTGCTTCAACCGGGTCTCCGGCATCGCGGAGATTCACAAAGCTGACGCCCTTGACCACGCGGCCCTCTTTAACGTCCAGACAGGGAATGATGCGCTTGGTCAACATAGTGATACTGGCGTGAGAGGAGAGCCTTGTTCTGCCCCTAAACCTTAACCCTTCACCCCCTACTCCTTACCAAGAGCCGCCACTGCGGCCATGAGATCAAGTTTCCCATCATAAAGAGCTTTCCCCACGATCGCCCCCTCGATTTTAGGGCCGAGTGATCGCACGGCTTGCAGATCTTCTAGACGAGTGATCCCTCCCGAGGCAATCACCGGAAACGAAGAGTATTCGACGACTTCTTTCAATGCAGGAATATTCGGCCCGTTCAGCATGCCATCACGCGCGATATCCGTATAGACCACGGCGGCAATCGCGCAGCCTGACAGTTCCTTCAACAAATCGATCGCGTTCACCTCAGATACCGTTGTCCAACCCTTTACAGCGATTCGACCGTCACGTGCATCAAGCCCAAGTACGATCCGCTGCGGAAACTCCTGGCAGGCCTGATCAAGTAGCGCCCGGTTCGTGAGCGCTGCCGTGCCGAGCACAACGCGTGACACCCCCGCATTGAGATAGCGGCGGACCGTATCAATGGTCCTGATCCCGCCGCCGACCTGAACTTTGACGCGAACCGCTTTCATGACGGACTCGATGTGGGGCAGATTCTTGGGCTCCCCATCGACCGCGCCGTTTAAATCCACGACGTGAATCAGACCGGCTCCCTGTTGTTGCCACCTACTGGCAACCTCCTTGACATCGTCAGAATAGACCGTTTCGTCAGCCATATCGCCTTGACGTAACCGCACACAACGCCCATCTTTCAAATCAATGGCAGGAATAACCAGCACCCTACTTGCCCTCCCTCACACCGAACGGGAAGTCGCTTAAGACCTCATCAACCCCATATTCTGCGAGTTCCGCCGCCGTCACAAAAGCCCATCGTTGCAAGAATCCCATAAGATCCTCGGTCATCGGCCTCTGCCGTTCATAATAGCCACCGACCCAGAGCACCTGCCCATCAGCCGCCACCACCTTAGCCTCAAAGCCGACCGTCGCGGGAGGATTCGCTCCCAGTCGACTGCCTACCCGCTCTTGATACACCGACACGAGTCCGATTAATGCCGCATCCGCCTTCAGTCGCTTCGCAACCGCAGCGGCAGCCTTTTCCATCCCCATTTTGGCCAGCTCTCCGTCGGCTGAAGAGGCTCTGACTGCTTCACCGGGAGGCAATAGGAGAAGGCCTTTCCGATCTCGAAGACGCCCCCAGAACAATTCCGTCACCTTCTCCGCTGCATATCCCGGCACCATCATGGTTTTCTTGGGCGGGGGTTGCCCTCCTGGAGGAACGCCCATGGAAATATCGGACCGACGGATACTGTCAGGAGTCGGAAGAAAGAGATCGTCTTGATCATGTGCTTGGGGCGTGGCAATCGACGTAAACGGAAGTAAGGCAATGGACTGAATCCGGTATCGGGGGAGGTCTGGAGCCGATTTCGTCGCGACCTTCGATCCGCTGCATCCTGTCGCAATGGTTGCCAAGGCAACAGCACTGATCACCAGGATCATGCGCGATAGTAGACCGTGCACGATCACTTCCACGCTCCAAAATTCTTGATCAATTGCAGCCCGACCTCCTGGCTCTTTTCTGGGTGGAACTGGCATGCGACCACATTGTCCTTCCAGATACTCGAGGTGAAGGGAATACCGTACGTCGTTGTCGTGGCTGTGATCTGCTTGTCCTGCGGATCCACGAAAAAAGAATGCACGAAATACCAATTGGATCCGTCGACTATACCCTCGAACACCGGACAGGGGCTTTGGATCGCGATCTGATTCCAGCCCATGTGCGGAACCTTGAGCGCCTGGTCCGTTGAGAATGCCCGAACTTTTCCTTGAAACAGGTCCAGACCTTCATGCCTGCCGAACTCTTCGCTTTCCGTAAACAACAGCTGGAACCCCAAACAGATCCCCAAGAACGGTTTCCCCGATCGAATCGCAGCCTTGATAGGCTCGATCAAACCATACTGCTTCAGATTCGCCATGCAATCGCCAAAAGCCCCGACACCTGGCAGAACCACATGGCTGGCATTCTGAATCGAAGCCACCTCGCGCGTGACGATCGCCTGATGTCCCACTGCCTCAAAGGCTTTGGAGACACTCCGAAGATTTCCCATTCCATAATCGATGATGGCGATCATTGCTTTTCCAAGTATGAGAGAGCCGTAACAATACCGCAACCGGGTTTGTCCTGCTACTCCTTAATCGGGAAACAAAAAAGGGGCTGCCGCGACGGCATACCCCCCCTCAAGCTGTCATCTTAGCAATTCGATCTGCCTATAGTAGGCCTTTCGTCGAGAGTACTCTCCCCGCTAGCCGTTCTTCCAGCATCGTCGCCTGATCGAGCGCCTTGGCTAGCGCTTTGAAGATCGCTTCCATGATGTGGTGGGGATTGCGGCCGTACATGAGATTTACGTGCAAGTTCAGGCCTCCGTGGGTCACAAAGGCCTGTAAGAAATCCTCGAACAGACCGAGATCGAACGTCTTGATCTTCCGGTCCGGCAGATTCACGTTGTACACCAGAAATGGCCGGCCGCTCAGATCGACGGTAACCTGGGCCAAGGTTTCATCGAGCGGCGCTGAGGCAAACCCAAACCGCTTGATGCCGGCTTTTTCACCCAGCGCCTGGTGCAGAGCCTTTCCCATCACAATGCCGACATCTTCCACCGTATGATGTTCGTCGATGTCGAGGTCGCCCTTTGCCTGCACAGTCAGGTCGAAAAACCCATGTTTGGCCAGGAGCTCCAGCATGTGGTCAAAGAACCGGATACCGGTGTCAATCTTACCCTGTCCGCTGCCATCCAAAGCCCACTCGACGCGGATATCGGTCTCTTTGGTAGCTCGATGAATGCTCGCCTGTCGTGGGGCAGATCCGTTCTTCTTCATGAAAACCTGCTCTGCGCCGATTTGGCATGGGCGTCGAACCCTTCGATCTGCGCAAGTCGAATCAAAGGATCTTTGACTTTAGCTAATTCTTGTTTCGTGTAATGCACGATGTTGCTCACCTTGACATAATCATTGACGGACAGGGGCGAGAAGAACCGGGCAGTTCCTCCGGTCGGTAAGACGTGATTTGGCCCTGCAACATAATCGGCGACCGACGGTGGCGTATAGCGCCCCAAAAATAGGGCGCCCGCATGGCGGATCTTTTCCAAATAATCGAACGGATTGTCCACCGAGAGTGTCAGGTGTTCGGCAGCAATTTCGTTTGCCACCTCAATGGCTTCATCCATAGTGGTCACGACGAAGGCTACTGAATGACGGGCAATCGATTTCGACGCGATCTTTTCACGTTGAAGCCCTTTCAGCTGACTTTCGATCAGTTTCGACACATCCTTCGCCAATCGCTCCGAGGTCGTCACCAGGAATACCTGCGCGTCTTCATCATGCTCAGCTTCGCAGAGCAGATCCGCCGCCACATGGGCTGGTTTCGCCTCATCATCGGCCACCACCAACAACTCACTGGGGCCGGCCACCATGTCGATCCCAACCGTGCCATAGAGTAATCGCTTGGCAGTGGCCACGTAGATATTTCCCGGTCCGACGATCTTGTCGACCCTCGCGATGGTGTTCGTCCCATAGGCAAGCGCCGCGACTGCTTGAACACCGCCAACGCGATAAATCTCCGTGACTCCCGCAATATCGGCTGCGACCAGCAAATAGGGATTAATCCCGTCCTTATGGGGCGGGGTGACCATCACAATACGTGGGACACCGGCAACCTTGGCTGGAATCGTGCACATCAGCACGGATGATGGATACACGGCCTTGCCCCCAGGGATATACACCCCTACCGCATCGACTGGGCCAACGAGCTGCCCCAAGGTGGCATCCCCATCCTGGTACATCCAGGTCTTGGTCCGTTGCCGCTCATGAAACGACGTAATCCGTTGAGCGGCCAGCCGCAGCGCATCTCCCTCATCCTTTCGGATGTGGAAATAGGCATTCTTGACCTCTTCAGGAGTCACACGCAGTGCGTCCGGCTTCAACGCAACCTTATCGAATTGCTTGGTGTAGCGGAGGATCGCTTTATCTCCTCTCTGCTCAACCCCTTTCAGAATGGCCTGCACGGTTTTTTCAACCACCGCGCCGGTTGCCCGTCCGCGAAGCGCAATTTTTTTTAGGGATGGGAGAAAGCTGCGATCCGCTTGTGTCACGATTTTCATGAGCGAGCCACCTTCCGCTTGCGCGCGCGTATGGCCGATGGGCGACCGTTGCGGGAGAGAGCGCTCTGACTCCGCACCGCTACCCGAAGTTTACGAATCAACTCCATCAGTGGCTTCTGTTTGAGCCGAAAACTCGCCCGATTGACGATGAAACGGGCTGTCGAGTGAGTAATGATCTCAATCTCGGCAAGATCATGGGCTTTGAGTGTGCTGCCGGTTTCGACCAAATCCACGATCCGATCTGCTAGCCCCACTACCGGAGCTAACTCGATAGAGCCATACAACTTGACGATCTCGACCGGGATTCCGCGCGTATTAAAATAGCGCTCGCTGATCCGTGGATACTTCGTCGCGATGCGAATCTTCGACGAGAGGCGATCATGTGCTTCCTCTCCCCGGAGGGCGGCGACGGAGATTCTACACGCTCCGAAGCCTAAATCCAATGGTTCGTATACATCACTTTCCTGCTCCAGCAAGACGTCTTTCCCGACGATTCCGGCGTCCGCTCCCCCATATTCCACATACGTCGGCACATCGCTGGGCCGAACGATGAGAAAGGTCATCTCATTCTCTGGGCTGATAAAGATCAGACGCCTGCTCTCACCTGACAATCCGGGAATGTCATAGCCCGCTCGTCGAAAGAGATCCAGCGCGGACTCCATGAGTTTTCCTTTTGACAGAGCGATCGTCACCATGTGTAAACCCCTAGTGTATCTTCGTCGGCGACTTTTGGCGCTGAACCTCAGCCCCCAGAGCACCTAGCTTTTCTTCAATTCTCTCGTATCCCCGATCAAGATGGTATACACGTTGGACGTGCGTCACTCCCTCTGCCGCCAGCCCAGCGACGATCAACCCGGCACTCGCCCGAAGATCTGACGCCATGACTGGCGCGCCAGTCAGCTGCTTGCGTCCCGCCACCACCAACCGGTTCCCTTCAACGCGGATATTGGCTCCCATCCGCCGCAGTTCCTCGACATGCATGAACCGGCTTTCAAACACCGTTTCAGTCACGACACTCGTGCCTTCGGCGAGACTCAACAGCGCAACCATTTGGGCCTGCATATCGGTGGGAAAGCCTGGGAAGGGCAACGTCCTAATATCAGTGCCTCGCAATCTGTCAGGCATGGTCAGACGCACATAGTCGTTGCCTTCCTGCACGTCGGCCCCCGCCTCACGCAACTTCATCAGCACAGCCTCAAGATGACCTGGACGGCAATGCGTCGCGATGACATCCCCTTGGGTCACAGCTGCTGCCGCCAAGTATGTGCCAGCCTCGATACGATCAGGAATGACTTCATGATCCCCACCATGAAGTTCTCGCACTCCCTCAATCACGATCTCATCGGTTCCCGCTCCTCGAATTCTCGCGCCGCGTTTGACGAGAAATTCGGCCAGGTCCACGATTTCTGGCTCCTTGGCCGCATTTTCTAGCGTCGTCACCCCCTCGGCCAATGTCGCCGCCATCATGAGATTTTCCGTACCGGTGACGGTCGGCGTATCACAGTAGATACGCTCACCTCTCAATCGTTTCGCCCTCGCCGTGATATAGCCGTGCTCAATGGAAATGTCAGCCCCTAATTTTGCCAATCCTGCTAAATGAAGGTTCACTGGCCTGGATCCGATCGCACAGCCCCCGGGAAGGGACACTTTGGCCTCTCCCCAACGGGCAAGCAACGGACCAAGGACCAATACCGACGCCCGCATCGTCTTTACGAGATCATAGGGAGCTTCTGTCGATTCAATGGCATCGACCTGGATGACCGCCCGATTGCCCTCATGGAATACCTTGGCTCCGAGAATCCCTAAGAGCTTTCCCATCGTGAGCACATCAACGACCCTTGGGACATTGGTGATGACGCACTCCCCGCCGCCCAGAATGGTCGAGGCCAAGATCGGAAGAGCGGAATTTTTCGCCCCGCTGATGCGAACGTCCCCGGCGAGTCTCTTGCCGCCGCTGATAAGAATCTCATCCATATCGTGGTCCTAGCCTGCCCGCCGCGCGATCATCACCCGTTCGATACCGGCCTCATCTTTGATGGTCTGAAGTCCTGTATAGCCCCCTGCTTGTTCTGCCGCGCGTCGCACAAGTGGAACTTGCCCCTGACCAAGCTCCATGACGAGCAATCCACCAGGCGCGAGAAATTGCTGTGCATCGTGAAGCAATCGTTCATGAAACTCCGTTCCGCTCTGTCCAGCCACCAATGCCAGCCGCGGTTCAAAATCACGGACCTCTGGCTGCAAGCCTGCCCAGCCCTCTTCGGCAATGTACGGGGGATTAGACACGATCGCATCCACGGCTCCTACTAACTGGCATTCGTGCAAGGGGGACAACAGATCCCCTTCCTTCCAAATAATTTTATCGCTGACTCCGTGTCTCTTCGCATTACTCTTTGCAACCGTCAACGCATCCCCGGAGCAGTCCAGGGCAAAAATTCGCATGCCGCTCAGGATGGTTGCCAAGGTCACCGCCACACATCCAGACCCTGTTCCCACATCAACCACCACCGCACCTTCTGCAAACCTACCCTCCTTGAGAGTCTCCTGGACAAGAAGTTCGGTCTCAGGCCGAGGGATCAAGACCGCCGGGTTCACATCAAAGTCGAGCCCGCAAAACTCCTGTGTCCCCAGAATGTACTGAAGAGGTTCGTGCCCCATCCGCCTCGATACGACTGATTCGGCACGAGCGAGTCCTTCAGCTGACACCGCTTGGTCTCTCCGACTCGCCAACTCGTGATGTTTCATTCCACACGCGAAGGCCAATAACCAGAGTGCTTCTTGAGACGCATTGGTCGATCCAGCTCTCTCCAAAGAGCGTTGGGCCCACGTGAGCACCATGCCAATCGTCTTCGGATCTGCGGTAATGGGGACAACCATCATGACACGTTGGCGGTTTCGGCCTGCTGTTGTTGCGCCTTCAGCGCTTGAACGAATTCATCCAAGTCGCCTTCCATAACCAGCTCAAGCTTGTGCAACGTCACCCCGACCCGATGGTCGGTGACACGGTTCTGAGGAAAGTTGTAGGTGCGAATCTTCTCGCTCCGCTCGCCCGTTCCGACCTGGGATTTCCGGTTTTGGGCGATCTCCGCTTCGTGTTTTTCCCGCTCGGCTTCCACGATGCGCGCGCGCAAGGTCCGCATGGCTTTCGTACGATTCTTCAGCTGCGAACGCTCGTCCTGGCAACTCACCACGACTCCGGTGGGAATATGGGTGATGCGCACGGCTGATTTCGTCGTATTGACACTCTGACCACCGGCGCCGGAGGAGCAGAACGTGTCGATCCGGAGGTCTCCGGGATCGATCTTCACATCGATTTCATCCACTTCAGGCATGACCGCCACGGTGACAGTAGAGGTATGAATCCGGCCCGCCGCTTCCGTCACCGGCACTCGCTGCACACGATGCACGCCGGCTTCGTACTTGAAGTGGCTATAGGCCCCCTTACCTTCGATCAGCGCCGTGATATTCTTATATCCTCCGACACCATTCTCTGCCGCCTCGACGGTATCGACCTTGAAGCCTTTCTTCTCGGCATATCTGATATACGAACGGAATAACTCCCCGGCGAACAGCCCCGCTTCGTCTCCGCCGGTGCCGGCCCGGATTTCCAGGAGCAGACTCTTTTCATCCCGTGGATCCTTCGGAATCAAGAGCTCCTTGACCTGCTCTTCCATGGCTTCCTGCTGCCTCCGCAACTCAGCGGTTTCGTCAGAGGCCATCTTATGCATGTCACTGCCGGCTGATGGATCGGCCAGAATCTGCGCGGCCTCTTCCAGCTGGCGGGCATTGCTACGATAGATTTCGAACAACTGAGCCGCCGGCTCAAGGTCGACACGTTCCTTGCTGAGCCTATGAAGCTGCGCTGGCTGACTGACGACAGAGGGATCCATGAGCTGATCGATCAACTCTTGAAATCGTGACGCCACGGATTCCCATTTCTTGAGTAAAGCGGCTTCCATCGTGGTCGGTCCTCAGATGCACGACTAATCCAGGCAAAAAACAAAGGGACCCTGCTTCGCATGGAGCAGGGTCCCTTCTATGACACCTAGAGTGGCTACTTGTCCTTCTTCGCGTACTTCTTTTTGAACCGCTCAACACGTCCTTCAGTATCGATGATCTTTTGTGTGCCGGTGAAGAACGGATGACAATTGGAGCAGATATCAACGCTGATATCACCAATGGTGGTACGGGTCTTAAACGAATTTCCACAGGCGCAGTGAACTGTTGCCTCGCGGTATAGCGGATGAATACCCTTCTGCATAACCTACAACTCCTTACCCAAGAATGACAAACGTGCGTAGTCTCTTCCCAAGGGCCAACACTTTAACCGAAGGAAGTTTAAGAAACAAGCACCGCATTACCGATTCATCGATTGCAGAAACTCCTGATTGGTCTTGGTACCGCCGATCTTATCCATCAGGAATTCCATGGCTTCCATCGTCCCCAACGGACTGAGCACCTTCCGGAGGATCCACATCTTGTTAAGGCGATCTTTATCCACCAACAGTTCTTCTTTCCTCGTACCCGACTGACTGATATCGATCGCTGGAAACAGGCGCTTGTCCGCCAAGCGGCGATCCAAATGAACCTCCATATTACCGGTCCCTTTGAACTCTTCAAAGATAACGTCGTCCATGCGACTACCGGTATCGACCAGCGCCGTTGCCATAATGGTGAGGCTCCCGCCGTTCTCGATATTGCGGGCCGCTCCAAAGAAACGTTTTGGCCGCTGCAGCGCGTTGGAATCCAAACCGCCAGAAAGCACCTTGCCGCTTGGCGGCGCAATAGTGTTATAGGCCCGGGCGAGGCGGGTGATACTGTCCAACAGGATGACGACGTCTTTCTTGTGTTCGACAAGCCGCTTCGCTTTCTCCAGCACCATTTCCGCCACCTGGGCATGTCGCTGCGCCGGTTCATCAAACGTCGAACTGATGACCTCCGCCTTCACCTGCCGTTGCCAGTCGGTGACTTCTTCCGGTCGTTCGTCAATCAACAGCACGATGAGTGTGACTTCTTTGTGATTCCTGATAATGGCCCGAGCGATCGCTTGGAGAAGCATCGTCTTACCAGTACGAGGAGCCGCCACGATCAGTCCTCGTTGGCCTTTACCGATCGGTGTTGTCAAATCCATGACGCGGGTACAATACTCTTCTCGGTCGAACTCCAGATTCAGTCGCTCTTCGGGATACAACGGAGTGAGGTTATCGAAGAGAATCTTATCGCGCGCAACCTCGGGGTCTTCATAGTTGACCTTCTCAACCTTGAGCAAGGCAAAATACCGTTCACTCTCTTTCGGGGGACGGATCTGACCCGACACAATGTCGCCTGTACGAAGGTTGAACCGACGGATCTGTGACGGGGAGATATAAATGTCGTCGGGACCCGGTAGATAATTTGAGTCTGGTGCGCGAAGAAAGCCGAATCCATCGGGAAGAGTCTCTAGCACCCCTTCCCCAAAGACCACACCGTTTTTTTCAGTCTGCGCTTGGAGGATCGCAAAGATCAGTTCCTGCTTTCTCAGATTGGCGGCTCCTTCGATCTTCAGTTCACGCGCCACATCATTAAGGTCGGCGATGGACTTCTGTTTCAGTTCTGCAAGATGCATTACTTCCCCCCTATCTACTGACATAGAACTCCTCTCGAGCCTTGGGTTTGTTATTTTCCAGAATACACTCGAACTGATTGGTCATGCGAAACGTGCTTTTATCGTTGCGATGAGCTTATTAGGTCTTGGTCTGTTTGGGTTGGAATTGCTTGTGGAAGAGTCGTTGTCTGCTTCTTTTATTGAATTTTCCCTGTATATGAACTGCAGGGAACTACGGTCACCTAAAAATGCTCCGAAGTTTACAGCTCAAGCAGGATCTTTGATCGGCTCACTTACTTTGCGTCACGCTCACTGCTGCTAGATTTGATTCGAGACAGGTTCCGGAGTTGAATTCTTCGGTGGAGAGAATCAGCCCAGCCTTAGATGATGGGCTGATGATACCCAGGCATTGACCGGTTGTCAACTAGCATCCAGAATTTTGTAGCTAGCACATGATCTGTCCGGTTTGTGTAGCACGAGAAGTGTCCGGTTTAGGGTGGTCCTCCGAAGGAGGGCCACCATTGATACGGGCAACCGTCTTAAAGGGACTGTTGATGAAATGGAGGGTGAACCATCCAAAGAGGCGATTTCCAGGTGCCTCCACCTCGGGAAGGCCGGCGGAGAAACCATATCCCCTT
>LNFM01000557.1_pt1 | contig 92460 bp, 77 predicted proteins | sample 596031 | NCBI WGS metagenome assembly LNFM01 (sample SAMN04254537, study PRJNA301005) | activated carbon metagenome | isolation source: dual media filters at the Ann Arbor, Michigan drinking water treatment plant | place: USA: Ann Arbor
GCGATCGCCGCGGATCGTCCGACGTCCTCGGTGTCGATCGCCGGCGGCGGCCCGTCGAGCTCGACGCGCGCGACGATCGGGGCCTCGGGCACGCGGGCCTCGGACTCGAGCGCCGTGTGGGGACGATGGCAGGAGGCGACGAGCAGCGGGGCGAGCCAACGGATGCGCATGGGAAAGACCGTCGCGGGACACCTGTCGCCCGCCGGAGTTCCCGGGGCGCACGGCCGGCCCGCGTGCGCAGGCTATCAGCTCGACGGCGCGACGGGCTTCACCCCAGGGGGCGTGGCGCGACGACGAGGAGGTGCTCGGCGATCGAGGCGACATCGCCGTGGGCGGTGCCAGTGTCCTCGCGCGTTCGGATCCAATCCCGCGCCCACTCGGCCTGCGGCTCGAGGATCGCCTCGGCGTCGATGTCCGTGACGCCGCGGAAGTTCAGCGCGCAGGTCGTGACCTCGTGGGGGCGGTCGGGGTGCCACAGCGGGATGCCGTACTTGCGGCACAGCCGTGGGCGATGCTCGTAGAGCAGGCACCGCGCGTCGTCGTCCAGCGCGGGGCAGGGGACCCGGCGATCCGGCGCGTAGGCGCGGGCGCGGGCGAGGATGCGATCGCGTGGCGCGGGGTCGAGCGCGGCGAGGCCCTCGCGCAGGAGCTCGCCCTCGAGCGCGGACACGCGGAAGCTCTGGTGGCAGCAGTCGCCGCAGCCCGGCTTGCACTGGATGTGCTCGCGGTGGCGGGCGACCACCGGCGCGACGTCGCCATCGATGAGCTGCAGGTGGACGCGTAGCCGCGCCAGCCTGCCCGCGCGATCGTTCGCCGTCGCCATCGTCGCGGCGGCCCTCAGTGGACGTGGACGACCGTGTCGAGGCGCCACACGGCCTCGATCTCGCCGGCGTCCACGCGGCGTACGACGTCGGCGGCGACCTCGGGCATCGTCGTGACCGGCTGCTCGCCGCCCATGTAGAAGAACCGCTCGACGCCGGCCTTGTCGCGCTCGAACCACGCGTCGAGATCGTCGACGCACAGGATGTGGCCGAGATCCCAGCGGGCCAGGATGTTCTCGACGGTGATCGCGTCGGAGTAGGTGTCGTGGACCTTGCCGATGCGCCGGGCCTCGGGGCCGATCTCGTCGAGGCGGTGGGCGACGACCGCCGGCAGGTCGCCGGTCGCGGCGAGCGCGACGATCTCGTACTGCGCGCCCCAGTAGCGGCCGTTGATGAAGACGTACGGCGGCACCATCACATCGGTCAGCTTCGCGAGCTGGCGCTTGGTCTGCGGCTCGCGATCGAGGTCCATCACGCGGACGGTGGTCTCGATCCCCTCGAAGCAGCGGACGATCTCCTCGACGGCCTCGGACTCGAGCGCGGTGGCGTAGACCACCACCAAGGTGTCCTCCGGCTTGAGCCCGTGCTCGGCGCGCTGCTTCACCCGACGCAGCACATCGTCGCGATCGATGCCGTGGGCCGGCTCGGGCGCGGCGGCGTGGGCCGGCGCGGGGACGTCGGCATGGCTCGAGGTCGGCGTGGCGCTCGAGGACGCGGAGGGGCTCGGCGGCGCCGCGGCTTCGGGGCTCGACGCGTCGCGCGAGGGCTCCGTCACGACGGCGGCGATCCGCTCGATCGCGGCGGCGATCGGGGCCGGCGCTGACTCACGCACGCGATCACGCAGTCGTCGGCCAGCGGCGAGCACGTCCTCGGGCACCGCCTGCTCGGCATAGGCGCGCGCACGGTTCAGCAGTCGTTTCAGGGTTGCCATCGCCGTGCGGGAGCATAGGGAGGCAGCCAGGAGTTTTCCAGGGCAAGCCACGCGGCGTGCCCGGCGTCCCTGCGACCCCGCGGAATCGGGGGGGCTTTCGCGAGACGGTGGGGTTTGGCATGGTCCGGCCATGGCGGCCGACGACCGCACCATGTTCGAAATCTTCCGGGAGAGCGACTACAACCGGTCGTTCCACTACATCTTCTATACCGACCTCGACGAGCACGCGCGCGAGCACGAGATCGCGCGGGCGGCGAGCGGGGAGACCGTGTTCACGGGGTTCCTCCACGATGCGAGCAAGGAGCGTGCGCGTGCGATCGTCGAGGCGATCGTCGATCACCTCAACGAGATGGACGAGGACACCGCGGGCATCTCGGCCGAGGAGATCCAGGCGCGCCTGGGCGACTGCCTCGCGCCTGCCCCTTGAGCCCCGCCGCGCCGATCAGCTGACGGACGACGGCGGCGGCGTCATCCCGCGCAGGAAGAACGCCATGAGCTCGTCGGCGACGCCCTCGGCCTGGCCGAAGGCGCGCTCGCGGGCGCGGATCGCCGGGTCGTCGCCGTGCGCCATCAACATGTGCACGAGCGCCAGGCGCAGGCCACCGAGGGCGGTGACCGCCACCATGTGCACGTCGCACTGCCGGACGAGCCGCAGGCCCTGACCTACGCGAAGGGCGTCCTCGATCATGTTGAGGACCTGCTCGAAGAAGTGGTTCACCCGCGCGCGGCTCTCTTCGTCGAAGCTGATCGGGTCGCGCAGGATGATCGTCGCGAGGTCGTCGTGCTCGATGACCGTGGCGACGACGCGGCGGAAGTTGGCGCGGAGCTGATCGAGCGGCGCGTCGGCGCCGGGCTCGAGCGAGATGCGACGCACCTGGGTCCGGATCAGCCGCAGGAACTCGTCGACGAGCTGGCTGAAGACCTCCTGCTTGCTCGCGAAGTAGAGGTAGAACGTGCCGCGGGCGATCCGGGCGTCGTCGATGATGTCGTGCACCGACGCCTGGTGATAGCCCTTGTCGCGGAACACCCGGCGCGCCGCGATGAGGATCGCCTCGCGCCGCTCGGTGCGGCGGCGCTCGGCCCGGATGGCTCGCCCGTCGGGCGCGAGATCGTCGCCGACGTCGGGGACCTCGGCGTCGCGGTCGTCTTCGGGGGCGTCGGCGTCGCGCATCACTCGCCGCGGAGTCTAGTGCACCGCGGCGGGTCGTGCGAACCGAACGAGGACGCTCAGCCCGGCGGGTGGGCCGGGAAGTTCGCGCGGACCTGGCGCGGCTTCACGAGCTCGTGCGTCAACGCCCAGAGCGTGGTCGCGAAGGTCAGGACGATGGCGACGTGCAGCAGACCGGACACCGCCATGACGAGCCAGGCGAAGACGTAGTAGTCGCGCCGCGAGAGGAACTCGATGCGGGCGTACAGCCGCATGAGCAGCCGGGGATCGTTCGGGTTCACGTCCCACTTCAGCGCGTAGTGCGAGCCCGAGCCGGTGCGCAGCAGTTTGCGATACAGCGAGAGCGAGAGCGCGAGCTGGATGGCCACGGCGACGCCGCAGATCTGCAGCCAGATCGGCTGGCCCGTGACGGCGCTGAAGCCGACGCCCGAGCCGATGAAGAACATGAACTTGCCGACATCGTCGGTGAGCGTGTCGAACCACTCGCCGAACTTGCTCTCGGCGAACTTGAGCCGCGCCAGCTCGCCGTCGATGCCGTCGAGCATCGACGCGAGCTGCCAGAGCACGGCGCCCACGATGAGCCAGCCCGGCGAGGCGACGGTCGCCATCGCCGCCGTGACCGCGGCCGCGATGCTGACCATCAGCGAGAACGCGGTGACGTGGTTGGGGCGCACCGGGAAGTGCATCAGCACGCGCGTCGCGGCCAGGCTGAAGCGCCGGTTGATGTGGCGGGAGATGATGCCGTCGACCGACTTGCGCAGCGAGCGGACCAGCGCGCTCTGGGCCCGCTTGCGCTCGAACTCGTTGCGGGCGGGGTGCCACCAGCCGTCGCCGATGTCGGCGGCACGGACAGCACCGCGGGCGGCGAGATCGTCGAGGGCCTGGGTGAGGTTGCGGGTCTGGCCGTGGTCGTCGACGCGATCGAGGGCGTCGAACAGCGCGCGCGAGGCGACGAAGATGCCGGTCGACCAGACATCGCCGCGGCCGCCGAGGCCGGCGACCGGACCGGCGTTGGCCGAGGTGTCCACGAGCGCGACCGCATGGGTGTCGGCGGGGAGCGTCGCGGCCTGCTCGCCGGCGGGCAGCGCGGCCATCGGCGCGCGGCCGACCGCGAGCGTCACGGCGTCGAGCGGCTCGGCGATGAGCGCCTTCACGACCGCCGGGTTGAAGATGCGATCGCACGGGGCGACGAAGAACTCGCCGCGGACATGGGGACGGGCGCGCCACAGCGAGTAGGCGTCGTCCTCGGGGCGCTCGGCGTTGAACACCCAGGTGATCTCGAGGGACGCCAGCTGCGGGTCCGCGATCGTCGCGCGACGGACCTCGGCATCGGCGATCACGACCACGAACCGCCGCACGCCGTTGCGGGAAAGGACCATCAGGGCCCGCTTGACGAGGGTCACGCCGCCGCAGCGCGTCAGCGCCGTGGGAATCTCGCGGCCACGGCGGGTGCTCGTGGAGGTCGCGAACAGGACGGCCTGCTGGATGGGTGTCTTGACCATGGGGGGCTGGGCGAGGCGACGGAGAGTCGGTACGGCGCGGGCGAATGTGACGGAGCGGCGCCGCGATCGTGAAATTTCTCGACCGCGCTGGCGGAGGTAGTCCCACAGCTCGGCGGTCGGACGCACGGCCCGGATGCGGTTTTTCCGTTGGCAATCTCACGGATCCCAGGAAATCCTCCAGGACACGTGCGTCCAGGAGATCCCCGCGGTCCGGGTCAACGGGTCAGGTCGTCGAGGGCGGCCGAGACGTTCGCGAGGGCCGGCTCCAGGGTCTCCGGCTCGACGCCGAAGGAGAGGCGGACGAAGCCCGGCATTTCGAACATCGTGCCGGGGACGACCTGGGTGTCGTAGCGCTGCCGGAGGTGCTCGCAGAACGCGACGTCCTGCATGAAATTGGGCAGCCGGACGAAGCCCGTGAGGCCCGCCGCCGGGGGGACCCACGCGACCCGCGCGTCGGCGGCGATCCATGCGTCCACGAGGCGGCGCCCCTGGGCGGCACAGGCAGCGGAACGGGCGAGCAGTGCCTCGGCGTGTTCGAGCACCCGGGTGCCGAGCCGGCTCGTCGCGACCGGCGGGGTGACGTGCAGGTAGTCCGACGCTGCACGAATCGCGCGGGCGGCGTCCGCGTCGGGGGTGACGATCCACCCGGCACGGATGGCGGAGACGCCGAACGCCTTGGTGGCGGAGCTCCAGCTCACCGCGTTGCGGGCCACGATCGCCGCGGGCGAAGCGACGGGGTCGGCGGCTGGCCACACGTGATCGAGGTAGACCTCGTCGACCAGCACCATCGCGCCGACGCGCGACGCGAGCTCCGCGACCGCGTGCAGCGTCTTCGGATCGATCGCGACGCCGCTGGGGTTGTGGAGGTTGGTGAGGATGACCGCGCGCGTGCGTGGGGTGAGCAACTGCGCGAGTCGTTCGGGGACCACGGACCATCCCTCGTCGAAGCGACGCTCGAGTCGAGACACCATCGCGCCGAGGATCTCGGGCGCGCGCCGGAGCGCCTCGTAGGTCGGACGCTCGACGACGACGTGATCACCGGCGCGGATGAGCGCGATGAGCACGTGTGTGATCGCGGTGCTCGCCGCGAGCGTCACCGTCACGCACGCGGGGTCGAGATCGTAGCGGCGCGCGACAGACTCGGTGAACTCTCGCGTCGCGGCCTCGCCGTCGCTCTGTCGGCACAGCGCGGCGACGTCGAGGTCGCGTCCCCACGCCGCCATCGCTTCGGCGTCGAACGTCCCGTCGTCGGAGGCGAACACGTCGGAGACGCCGCTCGCCGTGAGGTTGTAGCGCGCGCCTCGCGGGACCGACTTCGCCCACGCCATGTACTCGAAGGGTCGGAGCGGCGCCTTCACGGGCTGCGGATGTTTTCAGATCTGCGTCGGGGTCGCAAGCACGCGCGCGGCGCGGTCGCACTGCCAATCACGCAGCGAAGTCGTCGAGGGGAGACCCACGCGGATCCTCGTCCGACCAGCTGTCGCCCAACAGGTCCCCATTCAGGGGATCGTTCGCACCCACGTCCCCTCGCATCTCGGGCGCCGCACCGCCCACGACCACCGTCGCCAGATCCCCCCCACTCCCCCCGACGACCTGGTCGTGGTCGTGGTCGTGGTCGTGGTCGTGGTCGTGGTCGTGGTCGTGGTCGTGGTCGTGGTCGTGGTCGTCGCGCTGCCCACGTTCACGCGCGACCGCCCACCGCGCCCGAATCCTCCTCCCGATCCCACCGAACACCCCCAGCACCTGCAGCGCCACGAGCGAGCCGATCCCCAGCATCGCGCCGATGACGATCGCGAGGATCCGCAGCGGCGCTTGCCGACGCTCGTGCAGCTCTGCCGTGCGCGACTCGACCTCGAACTCCTCGGGCACCGCCGACTCCGCCCGCGCGAGCAGGGCGTCCGCGTCGTCCCACGCCTTCAGTGCGACGAGCTCGTCCCAGCGTCGATTCGCGATCTCGAGATACAGCGCGCGTGTCTCCGCGTGCTCGAGCGCTGGGTCGAAGCCGACGAGCATGTCGAGCGCACCGTCGACCTCTCCACGCGCCGCCGCGAGCTCGGCGTCGACGAGAACGGCGGCGCGCTCGGCATCGGCGTGCCGCGGCCCGAGCGGGAGCCCGACGAGCTGTCGCAGCGCCGCCCGCCGCTCGCCGGGGGACTCGCCGTCCAGGGTTCGCGCGGCGGCGACGTGGAGCGCGATGATCGGATCGGCGGCGCTCTGCGCCCGCGCCGGGGCGGCCTCGGCGAGGCGCGCAGCGGCCCGTAGCTGTGCCCGCAGGCCCGGAACTCCGGTCGCCACGGTCGCGACCTCGTGGACCAGGTCCTCGATGCGATCGCGCTGGACCCGTTCGTCGTACTCGCGGACGGCCTCGAGCAGCGCTGCGATCCCAGGCGTCCCGCCGTCGGCAGAGGTCGGCACCTCGACGCCCATCGAACGGCTCAGCTCGGCGAGCTGCGCGGCGTGGCGCTCGGGCAGGGCCGCGAGCAGGCGCCAGGTCGCCATCCGCTCGGTCATCGTCGCGTTGGGGTCGTCGAGCCGACGCATGAGGACGGGCAGCATGCGGTCGCCGATCTCGCCGACCGCCGACACCCCGAGGTCTTCGAGGTAGCGCGGGTTGTTCACCAGCCACTCGACCAGCGGCTCGACCGCCGCCGCGTATCGGACGTCGACGTAGAACCGAAGCAGCTCGCGCTGCATCGCGGGGCGATCCGACGCGAGCGCGAGGACCCGCTCCACCGAGGTGGTCGTGAGCGGCTCGAGCAGCTGGGCGGCCTGGACGTTCAGCACGGAGCGCGTCCGCAGGTGCGCCGGCGCGTCGCGGAAGTCGAGCGGATCGAACGCGAGTCGGACCAGCCGATCGAGCGCAGCCGACCGCAGGCGCGCCAGGGCGCTCTCCCAGGCGACCGCCGAGTCGGAGCGTGACTGCAGCCGGCGGAACCCGTGCACCGAGACCCCGAGGATGTTCTCCTCGCTCGCGGCGGCGTCATAGGACACCTGCGCGGCCGACAACAGGAGCGTCATCGGACGTTGCAGCGCGAGCACCCGATCGAGGTCGAGCGGACGGGCGCAGACCAGGGCGACCGCCGTGATCGCGTTGAGTCGCTGGAAATCACCGAAGGCCGGCGGGGCGCGCAGCCGGTGGATCTCGGCCTCGAGGGCGTCCATCACACGCCCCCGGGCGTCGTCGGAGAGCGCGACCTCGGTGTCGGGCGTCGCCGCGGTGGCCGCTGCCCAGCGCGCGAGCGCGGCGAGATCCGCGGGCCCGCCGTCGGCGAGGATGCGCAGGATGTCGCGCTCCGACGGCGCGTCGAGCATGTAGCCCGAGAAGGCGACCATGTACTGCGTCGCGCCGTCGCGCGGCACCGCGAGGGCGTCGAAGGTCTCTCGGAGCGAGACGTCGCGCGGCGTGGCCTTCGCCAGCGGCTCCTCGTCGCCGGGCACGGTCAAGACCGCCAGCGGGTAGGTGAGCTTGCGTTCGACCTCTTCGGTGGTGAGCCGCAGCGGCGGGGTGTGCAGGCGGCCCCAGGTGAATTCCAGCTCCGGACCGGACAGCAATGCCACCCCGAACTCGAGGTCGCGGACGGGGCTGTCGAAGTCGTGGCTGATCGCCGCGGAGAGATCGACGACCGCCTCGACTTCGTCGCGTCGCTCGCCAGGGAGGAGGTCGGACTCGATCCGGATCGCGAGTTCATCGAGGCGCAGGAGCGACTCGATGATCCGGCCCTCGATGGGCTTGCCGGCCTTGGCGCGCCCGGGCCCGACGCTGTCGCGCTCGGCCTCGAGTTCGTCGTCCTCGGGCGCGGCGCCGCGGACCGCCGCGGCCTCGTCCGCATCGCGCTCGCCACCACGCTCGGCGGGGTCTCCCTCGGCGGGGACTCCAGCGAGGAGCAGCGTCAACACGAAGGAGAGCGCGGCCGGCATGACTCCGCTCGGTTCATCGACCGCGCGTCGCCGCGCTGAACCGGAGCGCGCGGCCGGGTCCGCTACGGGCCGCGCCAGCGCGTCAGTCGCGACTTCGGATCGCGGTGGAGTACGCGCGCGAGCTTGGCGATCTCGGCGGCGACCCACGCGTCGTCGGGCAACGGCTCGATGCGCACCGCGCCGTCCTCCCAACCGAGGTCGCAGTCGATCCTCCGCGCCTCGGGCAGATACACGTGCACGCGGTAGCGGGGGGGATCGCCGGGCTCACGCTCGAACACGAAGCGGGCGCCCGTCGCGGGGTGCAGGTCGGCGCCGGAGGTGCGGATCACCGGGGCCTCGATCCGCTGCCGTCGACGGTGTGGGTGTAGTCCGCGGCGAGGCCGTCGAAGCCCCGGTTGCACGGCGTGGTCCCGGCCGGTGGTGTCTCGTAGTACATCTTGGGCAGCGTGGTGAACGTGCTCCACGCGTCGTCGGGGATCGCCGCGCCGCAGACGTCGCAGTGGAACGGCGCCCGGGGTCGCTCGATGAGGTGCCACAGTGGGCCGCTGCCCGTCAACGTCGGCATCGCCGCGGGAGGGTGTCGCGTGGCGTCGCGTCGGTCAAGGCGGGGCGCGTCGGGGACCGGCCTCACCGCGTTGGCCAGGCCTCACCGCGTCGTCACACCGAACGTCGGGCCGATCCGCTCGGCGTAGTCGGCACAGTCGTGCTCGCCAGCAGGGCAGGCCTCGATCGCGGCGCGGGCCAGGGCGACCGCCTCGTCCCGTCGTCCCCCGATCGCCAGCACCACGCGGCCGGTGAGCCAGCGCGCGGCGGCGAGGCGAGCGGCCCACTGCGCTTGCGCCGAGAACAGGTCGATCGCCCGGCGCGCCGCCGCCTCGGCCGCGGGCAGCTCGCCCTCGGCGAGGCAGCTCTCGGCGAGGCTGAGCAGCGCGATCGGCAGCTCGATGCGGGCGTCGAGCCGCGCGCGATCGAGGATCTCGATCGCGCGGGCGAAGTGTTGCCGCGCGCGGCCGTGGTCCCCGGCGTGCTGCTCGACCTCGCCGAGCGCCGAGAGACTCCCGGCGATCTCGGGGTGATCGGGTCCGTACAGCGCGACGTAGATCGCGATCGCGCGCTCGAACGCGCCGCGTGACGCCGCGTACTCCCCGAGGTCGTACTCGAGCGCGCCGAGGTTGTGGTACGCCACGGCGACATCCGGGTGTTCGTCGCCGAAGCGACGCCGGTTCAGCTCGAGCTGGCGCTGGACCGCGGTGCGGGCCCCAATGCGGTCCCCGTTGGCGTTCAGCGCGACCGCGAGGTTGCCGAGCACCGCAGCGACGTTCGGGTGATCGGCGGGGAGCGTCGCGCGATAGATGGCTTCGGCGCGCCGCGCCGCGTCGAGTGCCTCGGCATTGCGGCCCAGCTCGAGCAGCGCCGTGACCGAGTTGTTGAGCTCGCTGGCCACGCGCGGATGCTCGGGGCCCAGGAGATCCTCGTCGATCGCCCGCGCGCGCTGGTAGGCGTCGAGCGCCTCGGCGTCGCGCCCCTGGGCCTCCAGCGTGACCGCGAGGCTCGTCAGCGAGCCCGACACGTCGAGGTGGCGCTCGCCGAGCAGTCGCTCGCGCAATGCGAGGCCCTCGCGCAGGATCTGCTCGGCCTCCTGGAGGCGACCGCCGGTCTGGAGCACCATGCCGCGGACGTTCATGGACTTGGCCACGAGCAGCGCGTCACCGGTGCGATCCGCCGCAGCGGCGGCGAAGCGCGACCAGATCAGCGCATCGTCCACGCGGCCGAGCTGCGAGCCGATCACGAACACCGCGTCGGCGAGCGCGCGTGCGGCGACGATGTCGTGGTGGTGGCGTTCGGCGAGCAGCGCTGCATTCGCGAGGGTGGCCTCGGCCGCCGCCGAGTCGCCGGTCTTGTCCTGCAGGTACCCGAGCGCGTACTCGGCCTCGGCGACCAGCGGCGGATAGCCCACCGCATCGACCATGGCGCGGGCCGCCTCCGCGCGGCGCAGCGCCTCGAAGAACCTCCCGGCGCGGGCCTCGACGTCGATCTCCGCGAACTCGGCCCGCAGCGCGTCCACGCGGGCGCGCACCTCGGGATCGTCGGGCGGGGCGACGGCCTGCCGCAGGGCATCGAGGTCTGCGCAGGCCTCGATCGAGCCCAGGGCGCCGAGGATCCGCACGCTCTCGCGGGCGACGTCCGCGTCCGCGGCCACGAGCACCTTGGTCGTCGCGGCGAGCTCACGACGCCGGGCGCCGAGGCACGCGGTGCGCAGGTCGAGCATCGCGTCGGATTGCTCGCGTCGGACGTGGGTCGCCCTGCAGTTGTCGCGCGACATCTCCACGAGCTCGGCGGCGAAGGCATCGAGCCGGCGCTCGACCTCGATCCGCGCGGTGTCGGCCCAGGCCACGCCGGTGGCGGCGAGCGCCGCGGCCACCCGCCCGCGGACCTCGTCGTCCCAGATCCCGGCGAGCTCCGCCTGATCCGACTCGCACGGATCGTCGGGCCGAGCGGCGCGCCACGTCGCCGCGACCCCGAAGCCGAACACGGCGAGGATCGCCGCGACGACGACGAACCGCCGCCGGCGCTCCGAGGGATCGCGGGCGAGGGCCGCGAGCAGCTCGTCCATGCTCGCGTGGCGCTGATCGGGCGCCGCCGCCAGCCCGCGCACGATCACCCGATGGACCCACGTCGGGACCTCACGATCCTCGGGCGCGAGGATCCGGCCCGCCACCACGTTGGCCAGCATTGCGGCCGGCGTGTTGCCCTCGAACGGGCGGTGGCCGTACAGCGCCTCGTACAGCGCGACGCAGAACGAGAACTGATCCGATCGCGCGTCGGCGGAGCCGCTGCCGTACAGCTCCGGTGCCATGTACGCAGGCGTCCCCGCGATGCCGTGCGTCGCGGTGTCGAGCGGCGTCGTCGTGACCGCGCCGCCCAGACTCACGCGTGCCTCGTCGGCGTCGGAGCTGGGCGCGTCGGCGCGGGCGAGCCCGAAGTCGACGACGCGCGCGCGACCGTCGTCGCCGATCATCACGTTGTCCGGTTTGAAGTCGCGGTGGATGATGCCCGCGCGGTGGGCCGCGGCGAGGCCAGAGCCGGCGGCGGCGAGCACGGCGACGATCTCGCGCCACGTCCGCGGCGTCGCCAACCAGCCGCGCACGGTCGTGCCGGCGACGAACTCCATCGCGATCGCGACCGAACCGTCGACGATCTCGACGTCGTGGACGCCGACGACGTTGGGGTGGGCGAGCCGGGCGAGGGCCTGCGCCTCGGCGAGCAGCCGCGCGGCGCCGCGATCGGACCGGCTGCCGAACACGTGCTGGCTGCGGATGAGCTTGAGCGCGACCTTGCGATCGAGCCGCGGGTCGAACGCCGCATACACGCGGCCCATGGCGCCCGCGCCGAGCTCGTCGATCACCACATAGCGGCCGATCGTCGCGCCGCGCGGCAGCGGTCCGCTGTCGATCGGCGGCGCGCCGTCCTCCGTGACGGTGTCGAGATCCGACGGCGGCGGCGAGCGCACCGGGATGATCGTGGGATCGTCCGCGAGGCTCACGGCGCGGGCGTGTGATCGGCCGGGGCGTCCGAGCCCAGGAGGTCGAACGACCAGTACTGGGTGAAGTCCGGGTCGTAGCCGTCGACGTACGAGCCCTCGGGGCAAGCGGCCCAGCTCGCCTCCTGCTGGTCGGCCTCCCGCAGCAGGCCGGCGTGCAGCTCGAGGACATCGGGGTCGCCCAGGTCGCTGCGCGCGACCCTGAGCTCGAGCAGATCGCCCTGCTGGTAGACGTCGCCGTCGCCGAGGGTCCAGCTCGCGGGCGACCACGCGGCGCCGTCGTACGCGAGCACGTCGCTGTAGATGTTGTCGGCCCGCCAGCGCACGTGCCAGCGCGCCGAGAAGGGCAGGGCGGGCGACTGGGTGTTGTAGAGCACGCCGTCGGCCGTGCCCGCGGGTCCGCCGAGGTAGAACACCACCCAGACCGATGCGTTGACGATCGCGACGTCGGGGCTGCGCATCCCGAGGTAGACGTAGTCGGCGTCCCACGCGACGCGGGCGACGTGGCCGTCGGTCGAGGTCGCGAGGCCCTCGTCGCCGTTCCAGTCGTCGACGCCGTCGATCCCGATGGTGTGGCCGTAGCGGCTGACGAACCCGTCGCTGGTCCACTCCGCCGCCAGTGGCGTGCCGTCGGCCGCGGTGGCGACCGTGGTCACGCGCACGCGCAGGTCCTGGGCGGACCCCAGCGGCGACGCGGGCGTGACGGTGAACGCCGTGTCGCCGTCGGCCGAGTCCACGGCGGCGTCGAGGGCGACGCACGTCCCGAAGTCATCGGCGGACAGCTGGATCGCGCCGGTGCAGCCGCCATCGTCGGCGACGACGCTCGCGGGATCCATCGCCGCCGAGAACGTCACCGTGATCGCGGTGGTCGGCTCGACGCCGGAGACACCGTCGGGCGTGACCATGACGACCGTCGGTCCGTCGCCCGCCGTCGTCGCCGCGGTGGTGTCCGCGGACGTCGTGCCCGACTCGGTGCCGCCGTCCGTCGACGCGGTGTCGGCGTTCGAACTCGACGAGGCGTCGGTCGCCAGCGAGGTGCTGAACATCGTCGGGTCGATGGTGTCTGCGGTCACCTCGCCCGAGCCGAGGTCGTCGCCGTCGGTGCCATCGCCGGGCTGCCGCGCGCCGTCACCGCCGGCACAGCCGACGCCGACCGTGCACGCCCAGAGCATCGCCCGCCGTCTCACGGCGACACGCTAAGGCACCCCCGCCGACGCCGTCAATCGCCCTTGCGCGCCAGCTCCAGCTCGGCGTCCCCGACCTGCACGACGAGCCCGTTCGCGACGCCGTCCTCGCCCGTGGTGAAGGTGACGTAGTTGCCGCTGTTGTCCTTGAAGAAGAACCGGTGGCGGCCCATGGGGTGCATCCACGTCGAGCCGTGGCCCGGGACGTCGAAGTAGAGCCGGTCGCCGATGCGGTTGACCGAGACGTTCTGCAGGGGCTCGAACTGGGCCTCCGCCGTCGGGTCGCCCAGCACGCGGATGGTCTCGTCGGTGATTCCGTACGTGCCGACGTAGCGCGTGAACGTGCCCGGCGCGACCTCGACCTCGGGGAACTCGATGCGCGGGGCCGGCTGCTCGCCGTAGATCATCATCGCGATGTCCTGGGCGATTCGACCGGCGGGGACGACCTCGGTGTTGGCGAGGACGACGACCAAGGTGCGGTCCTCGAGGAAGCGCATGACCGCCGAGTTGAAGCCGTCGATCGCCCCCGGGAAGCTCACCACCGGCTGATCGTAGGCCTCGCCGACCAACCAACCGAAGCCATAGCCGAAGCGGTTGGCGTCGAACATCTGCTCGATGCTCGAGGTCGGCAGCACGTCGGTGCCGTACAGCGCGCGGTCCCACTTCGCGAAGTCCTCGACCGTGGAGACGAGGCCGCCGGCGCCGCCGAACACCGACATGTCGATCGGGTCGGGCGGGTCGAGCTGCTCTTCCTCGTTCCAGACGTTGCCGCGGGCCACGTCGTTGTCCTCGCCGTACCCCGTGCGGGTCATTCCGGCGGGCTCGAACACGTAGCGCTGCAGGTACTCGCCGTACGACATGCCGCTGCACCGCTCGATGATCGCGCCGAGCAGGTAGTAGCCGGAGTTGGTGGGGTTGAAGTCGCTGCCGGGCTGGAACTCCAGCGGCAGCTCCGAGAACCGACCGATCATCTCCTCGGTCCGGTGCGGCAGCGCCTTCCACCGGTGGAACGTGGGCACGTCGGTGTAGTTGGGGATGCCCGAGGTGTGATCGAGCAGGTTCTCGATCGTGATGCGTCGGCCGTTGGGGAAGCCCGGCAGGTGCTCCTCGATCGGATCGGACAGCTGCAGCATGCCCGCGTCCCGCAGCTGCAGGATCGCGGTGGCGGTGAACTGCTCGGTCAGCATGCCGATGCGCATGCGCGTCGCCGGGGCGTTCTCGACGCCGCGGCGCGGATCGGCGACGCCGAAGCCGTGCTGGTAGTGGATCTTGCCGTCACGGGCGACGAGGATCGTCCCGTGGAACTCGAACGTCGGGCCGAAGTGGCGGCCGTAGTCGGCGATGTAGTCGGCGATGCGGGCGTCGAGGTCGTCGGGGATCGGTAGGCCGGCGGGACGCGCGGCGTCGCTCGTCGCGTCGGCCGCCGGCGTCGCGACGATCTCGGTGGTGCTCGTGGCCGGCCCGGGCTGCGACGCCACCCACAGGCTCGAGAGGCCGGCGACGAACGCCGCGGCCACGCCCAGGCCCCAGCGCCGGTTGCCACGGGGCGCGACCGGGGACGCCTCGGGGGTCGGATCGACGTCGATGGCGACGAGCGCCGGGATCTGCACGACCGACGACTCGGCCTCCATCACCCGCTCGGCGAAGCCGGGCAGGACGCCGCCGGGGAGCGCCGTGCCGTCGTCCTCGAGCTCGAGGCCCGCGTCGGCGTCGAGCCAGGCCGCGAGCGCACGGGCCTCGACGGCGTCGAGATCGAGCGGCGCTCGGGGGCCGCCGTCACGCACGGTACACCTCGGACAGCGCGTCGCGCAGTCGGGTGCGCGCGCGGTTGAGCCGCGACTTCACGGTGCCGAGATCGATGTCGAGGATCGCGGCGATCTCGGCGTACTCGAGGCCGTGCACCTCGCGGAGCACGAACGTCGCCTTGTACTCCGGGGCGAGGCCCTCGATCGCGCGGTCGAGGACGCGGGCGAGCATGCGGCGCTCGGCGTTCTCGTCCGCGCGGTCGTTCGCCGCGACGTCGCCCGGGCCCGCGTCGAGGGGGCTGGTCTCGAGCCGTCGGCGGCGCAGCTCGTCGATGCTGCGGTGGCACGCGATGGTGAGGATCCACGTCGAGAGTCGCGCGGGCCCCGAGCGATCGAAGTTCGGCAGCGCCCGGAACACCCGCAAGAAGGTCTCCTGCGCGACGTCCTCGACGAGGGCCGAGTCGCCGTAACCCCGCAGCAGGCGCGACACGAGGGCGAGGACCGGCCGTTGGTAGCGCTCGACCAGCGCCCGCTTCGCCCGGAGGCTCCCCCGCTGCGCGCTGACGACCGTCACCTCGTCCAGCTCCGGGAACCGGTCCTTGTTGGCGCTGCCAGGCGGGATCGGTGCGGCCACGCTCACCGGGTCGGTTCCACGGCGGGGCGCGCCGCGGGTTCCCTCGTCGTCGCGTGGACTCACGAATTCCCAGGATACGTGTCGGACCGGCCGTCCGCCGCGATCCGGGCGCGGGGCGTCCCGGGCTGCCGGACGGGGGATCGCCCGGGACGGGTCGGCGGCCACGCGCGGCCGTCGCGCTTTGCCGCAGCCCGGCGAACCTTGCCACCATCGCCGCACCCGGGTCCCGGGATCCTCCATGACGTGGTCCGACACGCGGCCCGACACGCGGCCCGACACGCGGCCCGACACGCCGCCGCGGGCGACGCGGTGGGTGCTGCTCATCCTCGGGTGCGCGATCGCCCTGCGGGTGCACGCCCTGGCGATGGGCTTCGCGATGGACGACTACGCCCAGCTCGCGATGCTCGCCGGTGGCTATCCGGTCGAGCGCGCGCCGTGGGATCTGTTCTCGTTCTGCGACGGCTCGGCCGCCGAGGTGTCGCGGCAGATGGACGCCGGCGGCTTCCCGTGGTGGACCGATCCCGAGCTGCGACTCTCGACGATGCGCCCGCTCGCGAGCCTGCTGATCTGGTTCGACGTGCGGGTGCTCGGCGGCGACGCGCGGGTCCTGCACGCGCACACGCTGCTCTGGTGGATCGCGCTGCTCGTGGTCGCGTCTCGGCTGTTGCTGCAGGTGCTGCCCGCCCGCTGGGCGTTGGTCGCCTTCGCCCTGTACGCGCTCGACGAGTGCCACGCGCAGCCGTTGGCGTGGTTGGCGAACCGCAACGCGATCGTCGCCGCGGTGTTCGGGGTCGCGGCGGTCTCGGCCCACGTGCGCTGGCGTGAGCACGGGGAGGTCGCCGCACGACGCTGGACCGTGACGCTGCTGGTGCTCGCGCTCGCGGCCGGTGAGTCGGCCCTCGGCGCGGCGGGGTTCATCGCCGCGTACGAGCTCACGGCCGTCCCGCGGGCGAAGTGGCGCGGGTGCTGGCCGCACGCGATCGTGCTGCTCGGTTGGGCGGCGATCCACCGGGGCGCGGGCTACGGCGCGGCGCGCTCGGGGGTGTACCTCGACCCCGCCACGGATCCGTGGGGGTGGTCGGTCGAGGCCGTCGTGCGCGGGCCGATCCTGCTCGCGGATCTGGCGTTCGCATTGCCCACCGGCGAGCTCGCGCTGGGCGGCCGCGGCTTCTTGGTGCAGGGGATCGCCGGCGGCGTCGCGCTGCTCGGCGCGCTGGTGTGGCTGCGCAGGGGTCGACGCGACGCCGCAGCGCAGGCCCGTCTGCGTTGGTTCGCCCTGGCGACGGTGCTGTCGCTGCTGCCGATGCTCTCGGCGTTCGTGTCGGCGCGCCTGCTCGTGTTGCCCGCGCTCGGCGCCCACGTGCTCCTCGCGGCGTGCGTGCTGGACGGTGCGCACGCGTCGGCGTCGCTGTGGTCGCGCCGCGTCCTCGCGCTCGTCGCCCTGATCGCCCACGGGGTGCTGGCGCCGTGGTGGGGTGTCCGCGAGCTCGCCCAGCTGCGCGCATTCGGGGACGCCGCCCGCCGCGCTGCGCTCGCGATGCCCATCGATCCCGACGTTCCACAGCGCGTCGTCGTCCTGGCGGTCGCCGATCCCTCGACGCTGCTCTACCCCGGGCTCGTCCGCGCGGCCCACGGGGCGCCGCCGCCTGCGGGGTTCCTCGTGCTGTCGGCCGCGCCCGGCCCCCACCGGTTGCGCCGCGTCGACGCGCGGACGCTCGAGCTCGAGGTCGAGGGCGGCATGCTCCGCAGCCACGTCGAGGCCATGTTCCGCCGCGCCGATCGTCTGCCGGCGGTGGGCACGGTCATCCACACCCCGGACGCCGAGCTCGAGATCCGCGCGGTCGATGCGGGCGGCTTCCCCACGCGGCTGCAGGTGCGCTTCGCCACCGCGCTCGAGGATCGCCGGCGCATCTTCGTGATCGCGACGCCGGCCGGGCTCGTCCGCTATCCGCTGGGGCCGATCGGCGCCTGGCTCCTGCTGCCGCCCGCCTCGGCGCCGCGGTGACGTCCCGCGTCAGCCCACCGGTCGCAGCATCGGCAACAGCTCGAGCACGCGCACCAGCAGCTCGCGCTCGTCGTCGCTGACGACGTCATCGGCGAGGGCGATCCGCAGCACGTCGTCGAGGATCGCCTGGCGCGTCGTCCGGAGCTGGCGGAACTCGTCGAAGTCGACGACGCGATCCTCGCGGATGCGCAGGACCAGGTCGTCGAACGCGTGCAGGTGCTCGTCCATGCCCCGCAACAGCGCGTGCTCGTCGGCGGTGATGCGGCCGTCGAGCCGGGCCGCGACGCGCAGCTCGTTCATGATCGCGTCGTGGTGCGGGCGGACGGTGGCGATCATCAGCTCGTTGTCGGGATCGCTGAGGCGCAGCATGCCGTGCACCGTGCGCGCGAGCGCGGCGCGGAACGGCGCCGCGGGGTCGAGCTCGGCCAGGAGATCGCCGAGGTCGAGCAGCTCGGCGGCATAGATCGCCCGCATGCACCGCTCGATCTCGGTGGTGCCGAGGCGGATCACGCCGGCCGGCACCGCGAAGCGCCGGGCGATCACATCGTCGGGGCGCAGCGGGCCCTCGGCCGCAGTGAACGCGAGCACCTCGCGGCCGCGCGCGACGGCGCTGTTGCCCAGGCGCAGCGCCAGCTCGCACTCGTTGGGCAGGAGCATGAGCGTACGATCGCCGCGCACGATCGCCGCCGCCGTGGCGACGAGATCGGTGCCCGCGAGATCGGCCGCGTCGCGGTATGCCACCGACGTGCCCACGCCGCCGAGCTGACGATCCTGGGTGAGCACGTCGACCATCGTCACCAGCGCGGTGCCGAAGGCGGCGCAGCCCGCGGGCCAGCCCGGCATCCGGCTCAACGTCGCGCGGATGTCCGACGCCAGGGCGGCGAAGGCCGGCCCGACCGCGGCGAACTCGTCGCCCGAGGCGGCCTCGGGGCGCGCGCCGGTGCCCTCGATCTCCGAGTAGAGCAGGCCCGCGTTGCGGTCCATCGCCAGGACCAGCATCGTGACCTGCATCATCACGGTCGCGACGACGGGCGGCAGCGGGTCGCCCTCGTCGTCGTCGGCGAGGACGAAGCGGACCAGCGCGGCGGCGTTGCGCGCGAGCTCGGGGTGGTCGAGCAGGGACTCGAACAGGCCGCCAGGGGACGCCGACGCGCAGGCGTGGTCCACCAGCGCCGCAGCGCGGGGGTGATCGGGGGCCAGCGCGACGTCGAGGCCCAGCACCGAGGCGGTGTCCATCGCCGGGGATGGTAGCATCGCGCGGTGAAGCTGGGTTCGACCGGCGAGCTCGCGCGCTTCGACGCGGCCGATGTCGGACGGATCGTCCACGTCCGCATCGAGGTGCCGCGCTGGAGCTTCGTGAAGCGCAAGGCCGACGGCCGCGTCGACCTGGTGTCGCCGCTCCCCTGTCCGTACAACTACGGGAGCGTCATCGGCAGCCTCGCGCCCGACGGCGATCCGCTCGACGCCCTCGTGCTGGGGCCGCGGCTCGCGTTCGGCGTGACGGTCGAGACCCGCGCGTGGGCGGTGATGGGGTTCGTCGACGACGGCGTGGCCGATCCCAAGCTGGTGTGCGCGGCCGAGGTCCCGACGCTCGCGCAGCGGGCCGGGGTCGCGCGGTTCTTCGTCGCCTACGCCGGGTTCAAGCGCGCGGTCGCGTTGCTCCGCGGGCGCGGGCGCACCGAGACCCGGCCGATCGGCTGGCTCGAGCCGTAGCGCAACGCGCTACGACGCCTGCGCCGCGAGTTGGTCCTCGAGCTCGAGCTGCCCGCGCAGGTGCGCCGCCGCGATGACCAGCGCGGGGCGGAACAACAGGTTGATCCCCGGGATCGCGAGCAACACGACGACGCCGACCCCGAAGCCCAGCGACAGCGCTCGGTCGCGCTCGACCATGCGCAGCTCGGGGCCCCAACCGCGCACCAAGGTCTCCATCACCTCGACGAACATGCGCACGGGCCCGAGCAGCTTCGCGAGCCGCGGCTGCTGGACGCCGTGCACGGCCCGCGCGAACCACGGCGTGTGGGGGTGCTGCTGCTCGTGCGCGAGGTTCGAAGCGACCGTCTCGTCGGGGCCGAGGCTGCGGCCGTTGTCGAACGACTCGATCACCATCCAGTGCATCGTCCAGAACAGCTGGGCCGAGAAGGCCGCCACGGGGCCGAAGATCGGGACGATCGCGAGGACGAGCGTCACCGGAGCGAACCCGATCGCGATGACGGCGGCCTGGGCGACGGTCTCGCCGACCGATTGTCCGATGGGCTTCAGGTAGGGCTCGCGCGGCCCGAGGCCGAGTCGATCCCGGGCGCGCGCGGCCATCCGCGCGTAGTGGCGCGCGAACAGGAACGGCGGCACCGGGGCGAGCGCGGCGAACGTGGTGAAGAACGCCGCGATGAACGCCACGGTGTTCGTCAGCGCGGTGTTGCCGAGGGACCACCACGCCGCGCGATCGATCACCTCGAGCGACGTCGCGGCCGCCACCGCGCAGACCAGCGCGACGAACAGGACCGGCGCGAGGGCGGAGCCCATCATGTCGGTGTCGCGCAGCAGCAGGCGCATGCCGAGCAGTGGCTGCTGCACGCCGTACCAGAAGCGGCTGCGCGCGTCGTCGCGTGGCGGTAGCGGCGACGGGCCCTGGGCCTCGTCCCACGCGCGCGTCGCCGCGGCGCGGAGCTGGGCCCACGACGACCCCGTCACCGCCCGATACCGCTGGGTGCGGCCGCGTACCGGGGGGTCGCAGGGGGATGGCAGCGCCGGTGGCTCCATGCGGCGGGGCAGCATACCGCAGGCCTCCCGGAGCTATTTCGACCGCCCCGTCGCGGCCCGAGGACCGGCCGTGGCGCTGCGGCGCGCGGGGCTCCACGCGCGGGCGCAGGTCGACGTGTCCCGAGGCGGGCCCCTCGCGCCCGCCATGGACCCCGTCGAGGGCGCCGTCGCACCGGCCGGAACGACGTTCGACACCGGTCGGTGATCTTCGGATCACGCGTGGCCAGATGGTCACGGCGTTCGTCGAGGAGCGACCGCGTCCGGGTATCCTCTACGGAGGTTGGGTGTGCGCGTCCACGACGATGACCTCGAGTGCGTCGATGTGCCGGTGCCGATCGCACGCGCGCAGTCGTTCGGGTTCACCGCGCTCGCCGAGTCGGCGGATGCGATGTTGTTGCTCGATCAGGACGGGCTCGTGCGGGTCGCGAATCGTGCCGCAGAGGCCTTGTTTCGCCGCGACACGAGCGCGCTCGTCGGGGCTCGCTTCACCGAGCTGCTCACACGCACCCGCGGTGGCGCGCACGGCCCGTCCGGTGAGTCGCTGGACGCGGGGTCGGGCACCGGGCGCCTCGTTCGCGTGACCGCCGAGCTCCCCGATGGCACGACGCTGCCGCTCGAGATCTCGCTGTCGCCGCTGGGTGGTTCACCGCCGACGGGCCAGCTCGCCGTGTGTCGCGATGGCAGCGATCTCGAGCGCCTCGAGGCCCAGCTCCGACAGGCGCAGAAGATGGAGGCGATCGGTCGGCTCGCCGGCGGCATCGCCCACGACCTGAACAACGTGCTCACGGTCGTGCGCAGCTTCGGCGAGCTCGCGCTGGAGGAGGTCGACCCCGACAGCTCCGCGCATGATCACCTGACGCAGGTGCTGCGGGCCGCGGAGCGCTCGGCTCGACTCACGCGCCAGCTGCTGGCGTTCTCGCGGCGGCAGCCGGTCGCCGCGCGCGTGGTGACGTTCAACGAGATCATCCGCGACACCGAGTCGATGTTGCGCCGCGCCGCGGGCGAGGACCTCGACTTTCGCATGATCCTGCTGCGGGCCGCGTGGCCGATCCTCGTCGATCCCGGCCACTTCGAGCAGGTCCTCCTGAACCTGGTCGTCAACGCCCGCGATGCGATGCCTGCGGGAGGTTCGCTGACGATCACGACCGACAACGTCGAGCTCGACGACGAGTACGCGCGGGCGCACGGCGTCTCGTTGGCGCCGGGCCGCTATGCGCTGCTCGCGGTCACCGACACCGGCGAGGGCATGACCGAGGAGGTTCGCGCGCGGATCTTCGAGCCGTTCTTCACGACCAAGGCCAGCGACAAGGGCACGGGGTTGGGGCTGTCGACGTGCTACGGCATCGTGAAGCAGGCCGGCGGCGTCATCTGGGTGTACTCGGAGCCGGGCGTGGGGACGTCGTTCAAGGTCTACGTCCCGCAGACCGACGTGCCCGCCGAGGAGCGCGTCACCGCGCCGCCGCGGCCGGTGCACGTCGGCGGTCACGAGACCGTGCTGGTGGTCGAGGACGACACGCAGGTCCGTCGCGTGCTCGCCGACACGCTCGCGCGCGAGGGCTATCGCGTGTTGGTCGCCCAGCACGGGCTCGAGGCCCTGGTGCTCGCCGAGGACCACGGCCCGGGGATCGATCTCGTCGTCACCGACGTCGTGATGCCGAAGATGGGGGGCCCCGAGCTCGCCGACCAGCTCCGGGTGCTGCGACCCGGGCTCCCCATCCTCTTCTTGACCGGGTACTCCGAGCAGGCCGTGCTGAACCGGGGTGACCTGAACCCGGGCGCGAGCCTGCTCGAGAAGCCGTTCTCGCGCGAGCGCCTACTCGCGCGGGTCCGGTCGATCCTCGACGCTCGCCCCGGTGACGCTCGCCTCGACGACGCTCGCCTCGACGACGCTCGCCTCGAGCTGCCCTGAGCCCGTGTCCGCGCCGACCGTCGTGACGTCGGGGGCGCCGCGCCAGGCCGCCTGCACCCGCCCGGGCAGCAGCAGGTACAGCGCGGGGATCACGAGCAACGTGAGCAGCGTCGACGACGACAACCCGCCCATGATCGACACCGCGAGGGGCTGACGCAGGGCCGCGCCGTCGCCGAGCCCCATCGCCATCGGCACCAAGCCGAGCACGGTCGTCAGCGTCGTCATCAAGATCGGTCGGAGGCGGACGCGCCCGGCGTCGACGACCGCCTCGAACAGCGGCATGCCGGCGCCGCGTCGGTCGTTGATCGCCGACACCAGCACGATGGCGTTGTTCACCACGATGCCGCCGAGCACGATGACGCCGATGCCGACCATCGCCGACAGCGGCAGGCCGGCGAGGTCGCACGCGACCGCGACGCCGGCGAGCGCGAGCGGCACCGAGCCGAGGATGAGCAGCGGGTGGAGCAGGTGCTCGAACGTGGCGGCCATCACCACGTAGACCAGGAACAGCGAGAGCGCCGCGGTGAAGGCGATGCTGTCGAGCGAGCCCTCCATCTCGCCGGCCTGGCCCGAGATCGCCGTGCTGACCCGGCCGCTCGGATCGGCGTTGGCGTCGAGGACCCCGCGGATCTCGGCCGCGACGCCCCCGAGGTTGACCCCGTCGGTGCGCGCGCGGATCCGCAGGCCGCGGCGGCCGTTGATGCGACGGATCTCCGCGGGGCCACGATCGGGCTCGACGTCCGCGACGGCGGCGAGCCGCACCGGGATGCCGCCGACCATCCCCACCGAGATCGCCGCGACGTCCTCGACGCTGCCGCGGTCGGCGATCGGCAGGCGCACGCGCACGTCGAGCTGCTTGTCGGGGAGATGCAGCTGGGTCGCGACCTCGCCGGCGATCGCACGCTGCACGGCCGCCGCCGCGACGCTCACCGACAGCCCGACGCGGCCGAGCCGTTCGCGATCGAAGCGCACGCGGACCTCGGGGCGGCCGTCGAGATCGTCGACGACGACCTCGGGCAGCGACTCGAGCTCGCGCAGGGCGGGGGCCAGGGTCCGGGCCATCTCGGCGCCCCGCGCCACGTCCTCGGAGAACACCTGGATCTCGATCGGCGGGCCGAAGGCGATCAGCGTCGGACGGCCGAGGACCAGACGGGCGTCGGCGATCGGCAGCGCCGCCCGCATGCGCTCGAGGATGCGCTGCTCGATCGCCGCGCTCGGGACCTCGCCGTCGCGGGTGAGCCGGACGTCGAGCTGCCCGAGGTGCGTGCCGATCACCGTGCCGCCGGCGCTCCCCGCCGCGGTCACGCTGCCGATGCGCGCGAAGTGGAGGTCGACGGCGCCGTCGTCGTCGAGCACGGCGCCGAGCGTGCGCACGACCGCTTCGGTCCGCGACAGCGCGGTGCCCTGGGGCAGCTCCAGCTGCACGTAGAACTCGCGCTGCGCGACCTCGGGCACGAGCGTCCGCCCGTGGCGGTCGATGAGCGGCACGGTGACGACGCACACCAGCACGCCGAGCACGGCGATCACCCCGGGCCGACGCAGGGCGCGGCGCAGCAGCCACGGGTAGGTGCGCTCGAGGGCGTCCCACAGCGCGGCGAAGGGCCGCGCGAGCACGCCGAGCACCGCGCCGATCGCCGCGATCACGAGGCCGAGCAGGCGGAAGAGCAGCGCGACCGGGACGATGAGCAACGCGAGCACCGAGCGGCGTGGCGGTGCCGCGGTCGGGTCGACGGCCTCCTCCCCGCCGAGCGACATCAGCACCGGCACCAGCGTGAGGCTGACCAGCATCGACGACAGGATGCTGAAGCTCACCGCGAGGCTGAGGTCTCGGACGAGCTGCCCCGCGATGCCCTCGACGAACGCCATCGGCAGGAACACCGCGACCGTGGTCAGCGTCGACGCGACCACCGAGGCGGCGACCTCCGCGGTGCCCTGCACGGCGGTGCGGCGCCTGGCCGTCGCGTCGCGCGTGACGCCCTGGTCGGCCCGCACGCGCGCCACCGCCTCGAGCACGACAATGCTGTTGTCGACCAGCATCCCGACCCCGAGCGCGAGCCCGCCCAGGCTCATCACGTTCAGCGACACGTCGAGGGCCTGCAGCGGCACGAACGTCGCCAGCAGCGAGATCGGGATCGCCACCGCGATGACCAGCGTCGAGGTCCACTCGCGCAGGAAGAACAGCAGCACCAGGATCGCCAGCGCGCCGCCGACCAGCGTGTTGGACACGACCTCGTCCACCGACGACTCGATGAACTCGGAGTTGTCGGCGAGCACGACGACCTCGTAGCCCCGGGCCAGGCGCATGCGCGGGAGCGCGGCCTCGACCGTCCGCGCGACCGAGACGAGGTTCGCGTCGCCCTCGCGGTAGACCGCCAGCTCGACCGCCTCGCGTCCGCCGACCAGCGAGAGCTCCTCGCGCTCGACCGGGCGCCGGGACACCCGCGCGACGTCGCGGACGTGGAGCTCGCGCCCCGCGGTGTTGCGGACCACGATGTCGCCGAGCTCGGCCGGCGTGGTGGCCTCGTGCAGGGTGCGGACGAGGTAGCGATCGTCGCGCTCGTCGACCGCGCCGCCGGGGCGATTGACGTTGTCGCGCTGCAGTGCGGCGACGACCTCGTCGGCGCCGAGGCCGACCGCGGCGAGTCGCTCGGCGTCGAGGTCGACCGCGATCTCCTCGAGCTCGCCGCCGTGGACCTGCACCGCGGCGACCCCGGGGATCTTCTCCAGCTCGCGCTTGACGATGTCGTCGGCGATCTTCCGCAGCACCGCGAGGTCCCCCGCCGAGGGCCGCGATTCCTCCGACGAGCGCAGGGCCAGGCGCATGATCGGCTCCTGCGACGGGTCGTAGCGCAGCAGCAGCGGTCGCTCGGCGGTGGTCGGCAGCGTGACGCGGTCGAGCTTCTCGCGCACGTCCGCCATCGCCTGGTCCATGGGCGTGCCCCAGGCGAAGTCGAGCACGACATCCGAGTTGCCCTCGCGCGACACCGACTCGACCTTGACCACGCCCGGCACCGCACCGACGCGCTCTTCGATCGGTCGAGTGATCAGCTCTTCGATCTCCGAGGGCGCCGCGTCGGTGTCCGTCGTCCGCACCGTGATCGTCGGGTACGACAGCTCGGGCAGGAGCTCGACCGGCAGGCGCAGCGCGGCCACGAGGCCGAACAGCAGCAGCGTGACCGTCACCATCGTCGTGGTGACCGGCCGCAGCACCGTCGTCGCGATCCACGATCTCAGCATGTTCGCCGGGCGGGCGGTCAGCCCTTGGTGTCGGTCTTGGCCTCGGTCTTGGCCGGATCCTCGCCCGCGGACGTCGCCCCGGCTGCGCCGAGCGGCATGCCCTCGGTGATGCCGGCGTTGCCGTCGGCGACGACGATGTCCTCGGCCCCGACGCCCGAGCGGATCTCGGCGGCGTCGGTGCCGACCAGGCCGAGCTCGACGGGGCGTCGACGGGCCTTGCCCTCGTCGATCACGTAGACGTGGGGCACGCCCTCGATCTCGAAGATCGCCGTGCGCGGCAGGCTCGGCGCGGCGGGGCGGGCGTCGACCAGCACGCGGGCCCGCGCGAACGCACCGGGCGCGGCGTTGGCCGGGAACGCGCTGGCGCGCACGGTGAACTTCACGGTGCCGGTGGTCGCGTCGACCACCGGGGCGCGGCGCACGATCTTGCCGGCGAAGGTGCTGCCGTCGACGAGCTCGAGCTCGACCTCGGCGTCGATCTTGACCGTGGCCGCGTCGCGCTCGGGCAGGTGCAGATCCATCTCGAGGACCGTGAGGTCCGCGATCGAGAACAGCGGCGTCGCGGTGCCGGCGAGGGCTCCGACCTCGATCTTGCGGGCCGTGATCGTCCCGGTGAACGGGGCGCGCACCGAGGTCAGTCCGATCTGGTGGCGCTGCAGCTTGACCGCGGCGCGGGCCTCGGCCACGGCGTAGGCCTGCTTGTCGAGCTCCTCCTTGGAGATCACGCCGCCGGCGGACTCGAGGCGCTCGAGCTCGCGCTCGAGGTTCTTGAGCTGGACCCCGGCGGCCGCGGCCTGCAGCGCGACGCCGCGACCGTCGAGACGCGCGAGCACCTGGCCATCCTCGACGCGATCCCCCTCTTCGACGAGCAACGCGTCGACCAGCGCGGGCTGGGTCGCGACCAGGTCGGCCGACCGGCGCGCGCGCAGGGTCCCGGAGGTCGCCCAGTGGCGCTCGATCGGCCGGGGCGCGAGCGACACCGTCGCGACCTTGAGCGTGCCGTCGTCACGCTTGCCCTCCGCGGCCCAGCTCTTCGACCCGGAGCCGCCGCACGCCGCGGGCGCCGCGGTCACGAGCGCGAGCGCGATGGCCCACCGGATGCCCGACGAACCGCGCGGCCGAGCGGACACGCGGGTGCCGAGCGGATCGTCCTTCACGGTCTGGGCGATTGTTGTCATGCTCGTGGGATGTCGGAGCGCGCGTCCGAGTCGGCACCGTCGCGCGAGCTGCTGCTCGCCACGCATGCGTTTCCCGGGGAGTATATCGTCAAGGCGTTCGGGCCCGGCACGGACGAGTTCCGGGCCCAGGTGCACGCGGTCGCCGCCGCCGTCGTCGGCATCGCGCGACTGCAATCCACCGAGCGCGCCACGAAGAGCGCTCGCCGGATCTGCATCACGCTGGTGCTCGCCGTCGACACGGTGGACGAAGTCATCGCGGTCTACCACCAAATCGCTGGCGTCGATGGACTTCTCATGCTTTTGTGAGCGAGATCACTGCCTCGCCTGTCGCGATGCCGGCATCCTGCCGTCAACTTCGTCGAAGAGAACCGAACCATGCGTGCAATGACCCTGCCCCGCGTCGCGATCGTGTTGTCCCTGGCCATGCCGGTCGTCCTCGGTGGCTGCAAGCCCAAGGCGATCCGCGGCGGCGAGGGCACCGAGAACCCCGATCTCGACGAGGGCGCCATGGGCACCGGTCTCGATCGCAAGGACCTCGCGGACCTCATGAAGACCAACATGACGGCGCTGATGGCCTCGCCGGCGTGGGCCAGCTGGCGCAACGGCCAGCCGCCGGTGGTCGCGATCTGGCCGATCAAGAACGACACCAGCGAGCACCTCGACGACCAGATGCTGACGCTGCTCTCCGACATGGAGACCGAGCTCATCAACAGCGGCGTGGTGTCCGTCGTGAGCCGCGAGCGCCAGGCCGAGATGATCGCCGAGGCCAACCTGCAGCAGACCGGCGACTTCAACCCGGCGATGGCCGCCCAGATCGGCAGGCAGATCGGCGCGCAGTACTTCATCACCGGCAAGCTGCAGGCCGTGGACGAGCGCTTCGACAAGGAGCGCCGCGTGCAATACACCCTGTTCCTGCAGGTGCTCGAGGTCGAGTCGTCGATCGTGAAGTTCCAGACCAAGTCCGAGCGCAGCAAGGCGATCGTCCGCTGAGCGACCGAGGCGACCCCTTGCCCCCGACACCGAAGCACTCGCGGTCCGCCCTCGGCGCGTGGGTCGTGGCCCTGGGGCTTGCGGGCGGCTGCGCCACGTACTCGGAGCGCACCGACGCCGCGCGCGACGCCCTGCAGCGCGGCGACGTGCCCGGCGGCATCGAGCAGCTCAACAAGTTCCTGAAGGTTCGCCGCTCGAGCGAGCTGCCGGACAAGTGGAAGAAGGACTTCGAGCTGGTCGTGCTCGAGCGCGCGACCATGTTGCAGGCGCAGGGCGACTACGAGACCAGCGCGCGGGATTTCGAGGTCGCCGACAAGCAGCTCGAGCTGCTCGACATCTCGCGCGACGGCGCGGGAAAGCTCGGCAAGTACATCTACAGCGACAGCGCGACGAAGTTCAAGGCGTCGCCGACGGAGAAGCTGTCGATCAACGCGATGAACCTGTGCAACTACCTCGTCCGCGGCGACCTGCAGGGCGCCAAGGTCGAGGCCAAGCGCTTCACGGTGATCCGCAACTACATGCGGGACTACGATCCCGAGCACGAGCACAACGCGTTCGGCTCGTACCTCGCGGGCTTCGTGTACGAGCAGCTCGGGCAGGCCGACGAGGCCCTGCGGTACTACGACGAGGCGCTGCAGGAGCGGGAGTTCGCCAGCCTGCGCGGGCCGATCGCCGGGCTGTCGCAGCGCGGGAGCTACCGCGGCGAGCGCATCCGCAGCTACCTGCCGCAGGACGTCGCGCCGACGCCGACGCCGACGCCGACGCCGACGCCGACGCCGAGCCCGAGCACGACCGACGCGCCGGTGCCCGCCGTCGACGCGCCGCCGGTGCAGCGCCCCGGCACCGCGGCCCCCAGCCTCGCGTCGATCGGTTCGCAGCCGGCGTGGCCCGCCCTCGCCCCGGCCAAGACCACGGGCGAGCTGCTGGTCATCGCGAAGACGGGCCGAGTCCCCTACAAGGTGCCCAAGCGTATCCCCATCGGCCTGGCCATCGGCCTCGCCGGCGCGTACGTCACCGGCGACACCACGCTGCTCGAGTACGGGATGTTCAAGGTCGTGACGTACCCCGAGCTCGTCGCCCACGACACGGTGTTCGACGCCGCGGCGCTCACCGTCGATGGCCACGCGCTCGACATGGACCTCGCGACCGACGTGACCTCGGAGATCGTCGGCGAGTACGAGGACATGAAGCCGAAGATCATCGGCGCCGCGCTGACGCGGATGATCGCACGGGCCGCCGCCGCCGAGGCCGGCCGGGCCGCGGGCAGCCAGTCGAAGGAGGCGGGCGGGCTCATCGGGTTCCTCGCTGCCGCCGCGATCGAAGGGACGATGGTCGCGCTCGACAAGCCCGACACCCGTAGCTGGACGACGCTGCCGGCGCGCGCCTACGTTGCGCGCGCAACGGTGCCGGCCGGCACCCACGAAATCTTCGTGACGCTCACCGGTCCTGGGGGCAGCGAGCGTCGGCGCGCCACGGTGACCGTCGCCCCCGGCGGCTTCGCTGTGGTCGACGTCACGTCCTTGCGCTGAGATTTCGCGCTCGGGGGCGGCCGGCCGCCGCCCGTGGTGCCATGATGACGGCATGCATCGCCGTCACCGCGTCGGGCTCGGTTCGATCGCACTCGCCACCGTGCTCGGGGGCCTCACCTTCGCGGCCTCGAGCCCGGCAGAGGCGGGGGTGAACGGCCGCCGCGGGATCGAGATCGAGGGCGCCCGCGATCGCCGGGGCTTCTACGTGGGCGCGGGCGTGGGCTTCGGCGGGACATTCTTCTGGTACGACGATTTCCTCCCGGCGACGCGGCTCGATCTCTCGCTCGGCGGCGGCGTGACCAAGCGTTTCACGCTCGGCGCCGATCTCCACGTCACGCCCTACCTCGCGCGCAACGGCGGGGTCGCGTTCGGCGGCGACATCGAGGCCACCGGCTACGTGTTCCGGGGTCTGTACCTCCGCGGGGCGCTGGGCGCCGCCGCGGTGCCGCGCCGCACGTCGGAGGACCCGGATCGCAACGGTCTGACCGCCGGTCTCGGCGGCGCCGTCGGCCTCGGCTACGAGTTCTTCCTCAACTCGACCGCGGCGATGGGCGCCGGGTTCACCTATGACGCGCGGTTCGTCCCCGGCTCGAGGTTCCCGCGGCAGACGCTCCTGGTCGGCCTGCGCTTCTCGTTCTACTAGGACTAGGACTAGGACTAGGACTAGGACGACCGCGTAGCACGAGCGGCCCTGGGCGGCCCGCGTCAGCCGTCGAGGAACACCCAGAGCAGGGCGCCGACGGACAGTGCGATCGCGAAGCCGAGCATTGGTTCACCGGTGGTGGATCGCTCGCGCGGGGTCGATGCGGGTGGCGGCGCGGGCGGGGCACCACGCCGCGGCCAGCGCGGCGACGGTGACGACCAGCGCGACGCCGCCGAAGGTGATCGCATCGCCGAGCGGCACCGCGAAGAGGTGATCGGTGAGCGCGTGCTGCAGGATCAGGCCCCCGGCGACGCCGAGCCCGTTGCCGACGAGGACCAGCGCCACGGCCTCGCCGAGGAGCTGTCGGTGCACATGGTGGGCCTGCGCGCCCAAGGCCATGCGGATCCCGATCTCGCGCGTTCGCTGCCGCACTGCGTAGGTCATCACGGCGTGGATGCCCGAGGTCGCGAGCGCCACGGCGAGGGCGCCGAACAGCAGCAGCAGCACGGCCGCCGAGCGCATGGGCCCGAGCGCCGCATCGCGATCCTCGGTCAGCCGCCGCGGGCGGGACACCGTCGCGTCGTCGCGGGCCTCCAGCGCCGCCATCACGGCCTCGATCGCGGCCTCGGGCGCCGACGAACGCACGACGAGCTGGAGGTCGGCCTGGTGGGGCCACTGCGCGAGCGGGATGTACACGAAGGGCTGCGGCGTCTCGGTCACGGAGCCGGTCTTGGTGGTCGTGACGACGCCGACGATGCGCACCGGGTCGCGGACGCCGGCGAAGCGGATGTTCTGGCCGATAGGCGTTGCACCGTCCCAGTACACCGCCGCGAAGGTGTCGTTGACGATGGCGACCATGGGGTGCTTGCTGTCGTCGTCGCCGTGGAAGTCGCGACCGGCGAGCTCGGCGATCCCCATCGCGGCGCGCCATCCTGGATCGACCGACGCGGTGCGCACGAGCAATCCGGTGGGCGCGTCGGACCGCGTCGGCGCGTCGACGGCGATCGTCCGGCGGAACTCGTTGTGGCCGAACGGGAGCTGGCTCGCGACCGCGGCGGCCTCGATGCCGGGCATGTCCGCGAGCGCGTCGGTGATCTGGGCCGCCGCCGTCGGCGTCGCGTGGAGGTCGAAGGCCGCGAGCTCGTCCACCGCGAAGCCCGGATCGACCGCCGTCGCGTTCGTCACGCTGCGCAAGAGCAGGCCCGCAGCGAGCAGCGCGACGAACGACAGCGCGACCTGGGTGACGACCAGGGCCGACCGCACCCGCCGGTGCGAGGCGGCGCCGGCGGTGGCGTGGTGGCGAAGCGGCGAGGTGACGTCGATCCGGGCCGCGCGTAGCGCCGGGGCGGCGCCGAAGATGAGGCCTGTCGCCAGCGTCGCCGCGGCGGTGAAGCCCAACACTCGGCCGTCGATCGCGGGTTGCAGCGACGCCATCTGGAGCAGCGGCGGTCGTAGCAGCCACAGCCCGTCGCGCAGTGTCGGCGCGATGGCGATGGACAGCAGCCCTGCGCAGCCGGCCAGCAGCAGCGCCTCGAACAGGGCCTGACGCAGCAGGCGTCCCGGCGTGGCTCCGAGCACGCCGCGCAGCGCGAGCTCGCCGTGGCGGGTCGAAGCGCGCGCGAGCAGCAGATTCGCCGCGTTGGCGCACGCGACCAGCAGTACGAAGCCGACGATGGTCCCGCCGAGCGCGGCGGCGAGGACCACCGTCGCGCGCTGGTCGGGCCCGAGGATCGCGTGGGCGAACGGGACCGCGTGGAGCCGCCGCGTGCCGATCTCGTCGGGGTTCGCCGCGGCGATGCGCTCGGCGATCGCGGTGATGCGCGCGTCGAACACCTCGAACGGCAGCGACTCGGGCAGGCGGGCGAGGATCTCGAAGGCGAGGAACCGACGCATGCCGAACCACGGGACCTCGGGGAAGACGGCCCCGTGGCTGGCGTAGGGCACGAACACGGAGGCGTCGAAGAGGTTGGTGCCGGCGAAGCCCTCGGGTCCAACCCCGACGATCGTCAGCGGCACCCCCTCGACGACGATCCGCTGGCCGACCACGTCTGGATCCGCGGCCAGATGCGAGCGCCAGAACGCGTGGCTGACGACCACCTCGTCGACGTCGGCGCCGACGTCCGCGGTCGCGGTGAAGCCGGTGCCGAGGGCAGGGGGCACGCCGATCACGTCGAAGTAGTTGGCGGTGGCGAGGATCGCTGCGACCTGCGTGCGGCCCTCGGGCGTCGCCACGGCCACGGAGCGCACCGCGAAGAACGTCAGCGGGACCTCGTCGCCCAGCGCGTCGCGGACGTCGAACGCGGTCGCGTCCGAGACCGGCATGTGGCCGGGGTTCTTGCGATCGACGGTGTAGATCGCGACGAGGGCGTCGGGGTCGTGGACCGGGACGGCGCCGAAGACCACTGCGCGCAGGATCGAGAACAGCGCCGTGTTCACGCCGAGCGCCAGCGTCAGCGTCGCCACGATCGCGAGCGCGACGCCCGGCTGGCGCCGGAGCTGCCGCCACGCCTGGCGGAGGTCGTCGGCCAGGGTGGTCATGCGGCTTCGGTCGCGTCCTCGGCGACGATGCGGCCGTCGAGCAACCGGATGATCCGGCCGGCCCAGCGCGTCAGCTGGCGCTCGTGGGTGACGATGCAGACCGTCGAGCCGCCGCGATGGAGCTCGCGCAGCAGCTCCATCACCGCGGTGCTGTTGGCCGAGTCGAGGTTCCCGGTCGGCTCGTCCGCGAGCAGGACCCGCGGTGCGCCGACGATCGCCCGAGCCACGGCGACGCGCTGCTGCTGCCCGCCGGAGAGCTGCGTCGGCAGGTGGTCCGTGCGATTGCCGAGGTCCACGCGCTCGAGCACCTCGCGGACGCGCGCGCGGCGGGTCCGCGGGTCGACGCCGCGATACACCAGGGGGAGTTCGACGTTCTCGAAGACCGTGAGGTCCGCGATGAGGTTGAAGCTCTGGAACACGAAGCCGACGTCGAGGTTCCGGACCCGTGCGCGGGCGGTCGCGGAGAGCCGCGCGACGTCCTCGCCGCCGAAGCGGTACGTCCCGGCGCTCGGCACGTCGAGCAGCCCGAGCAGCGACAGCAGCGTCGTCTTGCCCGATCCGGAGGGGCCGGCGATGGCGACGAACTCACCGGGATCGATCGAGAGGTAGACGTCGCGCAGCGCGTGGGTCTCGATCTCGTCGTTGACGTAGACCTTGCCGACGGCGTCGAGGGTGAGCAGCGGGGAGGGTTCTCTGGACATGCGTACGGGCACCGATCGCGCCTCGGGCGTCGGGCCGCACGGGCCCGCGGCGGCGACGCCATGCGGGAGTCGAGCAAGAGGCATGCCCGATGAATGTCGCGGGGAAATCAACCGAGGGTGAAACCAAACCACCCCGATCGGGGTCCGCAAATGGGACGACCGAATCCCTGAATCGGACGGTGTTCGATCGGCCGAGTTCGGTCCCAAGGTGGGAACAAGATGGACGCGTCTTGCATTAGATTGCCCGCGTTGCAGCCCGACGAAACCGCACCGGCCCGCGTCCTCGTCGCCGACGATCAGCCCGACGTGCTCGAGGCGCTCCGTCTCCTGCTCAAGTCCGAGGGGCACGTCGTGGAGACCGCGAACTCGCCGGGGCTGGCCCTCGCGGCCGCGCGTGAGCGCGAGTTCGACGTCGCCCTGGTCGACCTCAACTACTCCCGTGACACCACCTCCGGGGACGAGGGGATCGATCTGTTGCAGCAGATCCTCACCATCGACTCGACGCTGCCGGTCGTCGTCATGACCGCGTGGGGGAGCGTGGATGGGGCGGTGGCGGCCGTCCGAGCCGGCGCCCGGGACTACATCGAGAAGCCGTGGAGCAACGATCGGTTGGTCTCCGTGCTCCGCTCGCAGTGCGAGATCGGTCGGATGATGCGGGTCGCCCGGCGGCTCGAGCACGAGAACTCGCGGCTGCGCGAGGAGGGCCGTGACGAGATCATCGCGCGGTCGCGGGCGATGACGCCGGTGCTCAAGCTCATCGAGCGAGTCGCGCCCTCGGACGCCAGCGTGCTCATCCGCGGCGAGCACGGCACCGGCAAGGAGCTGGTGGCGCGGGCGCTGCATCGGGCGTCGCGGCGCTCGGAGCACCCGTTGGTCACGATCAACGCCGGCGGCCTGCCCGATGGCGTCTTCGAGAGCGAGCTGTTCGGCCACGTGCGCGGCGCCTTCACCGACGCCAAGTCGCCGCGGCTGGGCTGCTTCGAGCTGGCGGACGGCGGCACACTCTTCCTCGACGAGATCGGCAACATGCCGCTGTCGCAGCAGGGCAAGCTGCTGCGGGTGCTGCAGACCGGCGAGTTCCACCCGGTGGGCTCGTCGCGGGTGCGCCGCGTGGACGTGCGCGTGGTCGCGGCGACCAACGCCGATCTGCGGGCCGAGGTCCGCGCCGGCCGCTTCCGCGAGGATCTGCTGTATCGGCTCAACACCGTCGAGATCAGCGTGCCGCCGCTGCGCGAGCGCGCCGAAGACGTCACGGCGCTGGCCCAGCACTTCATGAGCCGGCTCGCGGTGCGCTACCGCAAGCGCATCGACGGCTTCACGATCGCGGCCGAGCGCGCCCTGCGTGAGCACGCGTGGCCCGGGAACGTCCGCGAGCTCGAGCACGCGGTCGAGCGGGCGGTGCTGCTCGCCGAGGGACCGCGCCTCGACGCCAGCGACTTCGGCCTGTACCCCGCGGAGCTCGGCGATCGCGGCGCGCTCGATGGCCTCACGCTCGACGACGCCGAGGCTCAGCTCATCCGCCGCGCGCTCGAGAAGCACCAAGGCAACGTGAGCCACGCCGCGGTCGCGCTCGGTCTGTCACGCAGCGCCCTGTACCGGCGGCTGCAGCGGCACGGACTGTCGCCGTGACGCGACCGGCGATGGCGCACGGCCGTCGCATGGTCTGGGTGAGCGCGACGTGGGCGATCGTCCCGGCGGCCGTCGCTGTGATGCTCGCCGCCGTCCCCGACGCGGCGGCGTGGCTGCGGTGGTCGCTCGCCGCGCTCGCGGTGCTGGGGGCGACAGCCGGCGTGGTCGCGACCGTCAGCGCCGCGCGTCGGCCCCTGCGCGCCCTCGCCAACCTCCTCGCAGGGCTGCGGCAGGGCGACTACACGCTGCGGTCGGCGCGGGCCCGCGCCGACGATGACTGGGGCGTGGTCATGCTCGAGGCCAACGCGCTGGCGGACACGCTCTCGGCCCAGCGCATCGGTGCGATCGAGGCCAACGCGCTGCTGCGCAAGGTGATGGCCGAGATCGACGTCGCCGTGTTCGCGTTCGACGAGCGGGGCGTGCTGCGCCTGGTCAACCGCGCGGGGGAGCGCCTGCTCGGGCGGCCACGCGAGCAGCTCGAGGGCGCGGCTGCGGCAGATCTCGGCCTGGGCGATCACCTCGAGGGCGCCTCGCCCCGCACGGTCGAGCTCGCGTTCCCCGGGGCGAGCGGTCGCGGTGAGCTGCGGCGCGGCGGATTCCGTCAGGGCGGTCGACCGCACACGCTGCTCGTGATCTCGGACCTCAGCCGCGCGCTCCGCCAGCAGGAGCTCGAGGCGTGGCGTCGCCTGGTCCGGGTGATCAGCCACGAGATCAACAACTCGCTGACGCCGATCGCGTCGGTCGCGGGGAGCCTTCGCTCGCTCGGTGCGCGGCCGGCCCGGCCCGCCGACTACGAAGACGACGTGCGTCGCGGGCTCGAGCTGATCGAGGGCCGCGCCGATTCGCTGCGTCGGTTCATGGCCAGCTATGCGCGCCTCGCCCGATTGCCGGTGCCGCAGCGCCGCGAGGTCGACGTCGGCGGGCTCATCGCGCGGGTCGCCGCGCTCGCGCCGGGCGTCGCGGTGGACGGCGGACCGTCGTGCACCGTGGATGCCGACCCCGACCAGCTCGAGCAGCTGCTCATCAACCTCGTCGCCAACGCGCAGGACGCCGTCGCCGAGGCGACCGCCCGCGACGGGGTCGAGGCGAGCGGCGGTGTCTCGATTCGATGGGGCCTCGCCGGTGGGGAGGTCGTGATCCGCGTCCTCGACGATGGGCTGGGCCTTGCGAACCCCGCGAACCTGTTCGTGCCGTTCTTCAGCACCAAGCCCGGTGGGAGCGGGATCGGGCTGGCGTTGAGCCGCCAGATCGCCGAGTCCCACGGGGGCCGCGTCGTGCTGCGCAACCGCGAGGATCGGCCGGGCTGTGAGGCCATCGTGCAGCTGCCCGTTGCGGTGTAGACTGCGCCGGGCATGGTTTGCTCCCGGACAGCGCACACGGCCGTGTGCCGAGGTGTGTGCGGTGCCGGGACGCGTCCCACCGAATCCGTGGCGAGGTGAATCGAGTGCGGCGTTTCGAGCGTTTGGTTTCGGCGGCCGGGAACGTTCCCGGGGTGTTCGCGGTCCTCCGGACCGCGCGGTGGAAACGTCTGCGACCCATGCTTGCTCCGCTGTTCACCCGTTCGTGGCTCGCGTTGGTGCTCGTGTCGGGTTGTTTCTCCGAGCCAGGCTCGCTCGGCGAGGGCGGTGGCACGACGTCCGTGCAGTCGTGCGAGGCGGGGGGCCTCGGCTGCGTGTGCTATGGCAACGCGTCGTGTGACTTCGGGCTCGAGTGCGTGACGGCGCTCGATGTCTGTGTCCCGATGGATTGTGCGGCAGGCTCCCTGCAGTGCGTCTGCGACGACGGCGGTTGCGACGGGGTCCTGGCGTGCACCGACGGCGTGTGCGTCGAGTCGACGCCGGGGACCGCGTCGGCCACCGGCGATCCGACGGGGGATCCCACCGGCGACACTCAGGTCGCAGACGAGTCGACCGGCCCGGGCACGTCGAGCGATCCCAGCGCGACTGCGTCCGAAGGCTCGTCGTCGAGCGGCTCGGCCGAGGGCACCACCGAGGGGGAGACCGGCGAGATCCAGTGCGGCGAGCTGGCCTGCGACGAGTGTCCCGTCTGCGCCGTGGGGCCCGCGGCGGACTGCGCCGCGCTGTCTGCCGTTTGTGATGACGAGCCCGGCTGCCAGACCGCGGCGAGCTGCCTCATGAACTGCGGCGTCACCGGGTTCTGCTTCGACGACTGCTGCGCCAGCGCGACGCCGATGGCCGCGAGCGCGGCGATGGCACTCAACACCTGCCGCGCCGACGAGTGCACGGTGGCGTGCGGCGAGTACTTCTCTGGGCTGTGCAGCGGGTAGCAGGGTGCGGACGAACGCGGAGCGTTCTGCCGGACACCCTGCCCCGAACGGGCGTCACGGCGCGGGCGTGAAGGTGAAGTCACCGAAATCGAGCGCGCCGCCGGGCACCGCGACCCCCGTCGCACCGACGAAGTTGACGTCGATGCTGTCGGTGGTGGTGCCGTTGACGATCTGGAACACGTTGACCGCGTCGACCACCTCGAGGGTGCCGTTGGTCAGCAGGCGCTCGCACTTGCCGGCGCCGCGGAAGCTCGCCGACTCGGCCGTGATCGTCACCTCGGTGAACTTGTTGTAGCGGCAAGCGACCGCCAGGGTGTTGCCCTGGGGCGCGAGGGGGTGGACGACGAGCACGAACTTGCCGTGGGCCTTGTTGCCGCGCAGCCGGAGACTGCCACCAAAGCTGAAGTGCAGCCGCTGCCCCGCGCCTTCGATGCGCGCCTCGGGGCCATTGCCACCGCCACCGCCACCGCCACCGCCACCGCCACCACCACCACCACCACCACCGCCGCCGGGGTGATTGCCGTGCCCGCCGTGGTGGCCACCGCCGTGGTGTCCACCGCCGTGGCCGCCGTGGTTTCCGGCCGATGCGCGGGCCGAGGCGAGGGGCGAGAACAGCGAGGCGGCGGCGAGGACGATCGTGATCGTGCGCATGGGGGTAGCGTCTCACGACGGCCGAGGTCGCGATCGGATTCACGACGCAGCGGGCCGCAGGGGGACGTCGACGCACGAATCCCGAGCCACGGCTGCGCCGATGTGGGTGCGATGCGACATCGGCCCACGTGGCCGCGGGCGGCCGAGGCTCAGGGATTCGAGAGCAGGACCCCGACGGAGTTCGACCACTGGTTGCTGGTCATCAGGTCGGGCACGCCGTCCTCGTTGAGGTCACCGGCGCGCACCGACGAGGGCAAGAGCCCGACAGGGTAGTTGGCCGACGGGGTGAGGCCGCCCTCACCGTCGCCGATCATCACGAGCACCGCGTTGTCGGACTCGTCGGCGGTGGCGACGTCGACGCGTCCGTCACTGTCGAAGTCGCCGGTCGCGATCGCCCGCGGCCCGGTGCCCACCGCGACGTTGGCGAGGGGCACGAAGCTCCCGGCGCCGTCGGAGAGATACACGGTGGCGGTGGCCGCCCAGCTGTTGGTGGCGACGAGATCGAGCCAGCCGTCGGCGTCGAGGTCGACGGCCGCGAGTCCGAGCGTCCCGTCGCCGGCGGCGAGGGTGCCCGCGGTGACGAACGAGCCGTCAGCGTGCCCCTGCCAGATGAAGACCTGGTTGGCCTCCGTCGCCGCCACTGCCATGTCGAGCACGCCGTCGCCCGAGAGGTCCTCGAGGATGACCTCGCGCGGGGAGCCGGGCGCGTCGTACACCGCGATGGTCACGAAGTTGCCGCCGCCTTGGTTCTGCAGGACGTGGATGTCGGTGGTGAGGTCGTTGGTGACGGCGAGGTCGAGGTCGCCGTCGCCGTCGATGTCGCCAGCGGCCGACATGATCGGCGACTCGCCGACGGTGAACGGCGAGGCGGGGGCGAACGCTGCGGGCTGCGTCGCGAGCAGCACGTTCAGCGTGTTGGCCTCATGGTTGGTGACCGCGAGATCGGTCCAGCCATCGCCGTCGAAATCGCCGACCGTGATGCCGACCGGCACGTTGCCGCCCGCGGCCCACGGCTCGGGCGCACCGAGGTTGCCGCTGCCGTCGCCGCGCAGGACCGACGCCACGTTCGCGGGCATCTCGAGGTGCTCGAAGTCCGAGTTGGGGACGACGACGTCGAGGTGCCCGTCGAGATCGAAGTCGGCCACCGCGAGCGCGCAGGGATCGATGCGGGACGGGAACTCGACCTGTGGCAGGTAGCACAGCTCGCCGGGATCGATGCGCCCGTTGCCGCAGCTCTCGGCCATGCTCGGGAGATCGGGTGGACCGACGAAGACGCTGCCGGGGGCGTCAGGGTCCTCGCCGTCGGGGACGATCGCGTCCTCGGTGCCACCGCCCGAGGCATCGAGCCCGCCCTCGCCGACGGTCGCGCCGTCACCGAAGGGCGTCCGCCCACACGAGAGCGCCAGCAGTGCCACGCAACCGTGAACGATCGTCCGCATCCAACGCCCCCCGACCACCAGGCCGTGCCGGCTAGGGTAGCAGGACCGCCTCCCGCCGCCACCGGGGCCCGACGGACGCGAGCGATCAGCGACAGACGACCGCGTTCCCGTCACCGCCGGTCGCCCCCTCGGTCGGCAAGATGACCGGGAGGCAGAACGTCTCGGCCGTGGGGTGGGCGTACTCGTAGCAGCAGCGGAGCTCGTCGCCGTCGGCCGGGCACACCGAGCCCTTGGGCAGGCAGCAGGCCGCGCCGGCGCGCTCGATGTAGTCGAGGCAGTTCGGTTCGCAGGCGACGTTGGCCTGGGCGCCGAGCTGCTCGCACACCGGGAAGTCCTCGGCGAGGAGATCCTTGTCGAACATGTCGCCGTCGCAGACCTCCGCGAGGCTGACGGCCTGATCCATGATCGACACCCGCAGCGGCGGATCCACGTTGCCGTTGCCGCAGTAGCCGCAGCTGGTGCGGTCGTAGGTGCAGTTCGGCAGGCACGACACGGCGGACCCCGACGAGTAGGGGAGGTTCATGTACGGCGAACGCAGCGGGTCGAGTTCGAGCGTCCCGGCACACGGCCGCGGGATCACGATGCCACCGTCCATGCCGATGTCGTCGCACTCCTCGCCCTCGTCGACGATGCCGTTGCCGCAGTTGTCGCAGCTCGAGAAGTCGATCTTGCACTGGTTGCAGGTCGGCGTGCCCTCGCCCCAGCACGGGACGCCGACGCTGCTGCCGTCGCACTCCTCGCCCGCGTCGAAGTCGATGATGCCGTCCCCGCAGTTCACGCACTGCTCTTTGGTGTTGATGATCTTGCAGGTGTCTTCGTCGCACGCGCCATCCCCGAAGGGGCGGTTGGTCCCGACGCACGCGTCGATGTAGCTCTGCCGATCACCGGGATCGCACTCTTCGCCCGCGAGCGTGTCGACGTAGCCGTCGCCACACGCCAGCGTGTGCTCGAGGTCGACGAGGCAAGCGTTGCCGACGGCGCAGCCGGCGGCAATGGCGAGTGCTGGGCCCCACGGCCGCATGAGACCGGGAGTCTACACGGCCTTGGGCTCGGGTGCCCACGGCCGCCCCCGCCGTGCGTCGGGCGGCGCGGCGGGTCGGCGCGGTTGGTATGCTGCGCGCGGCCATGCCCAGCGGCGAACCCAACCCGAACCACCCGCCAGACCCACGCTCCGGATTCCTCGCCGCCTGCCGTGGCGAGCGACCGGCGCGCACACCGATCTGGGTGATGCGCCAGGCCGGCCGCTACCTGCCCGAGTACCGCGAGGTCCGCTCGCGCGTGACGTTCGAGGAGCTGTGCCGCTCGCCCGAGCTCTGCGCCGAGGTCACGCTGCAGCCGATCGACCGCTTCGGGCTGGACGCTGCGATCCTGTTCTCCGACATCCTCGTGGTCTTCGACGCGATCGGCGTGCCCGTCGCGTTCAACCCCGCGCCGAAGGTGGCGAGCCCGGTGCGGACGGCGTCGGAGGTCGACGGACTCCGCTGGGGTCGCGCGGCCGACCACCTCGACTACGTCTACCAGGCGGTGCGTGCGTGCAAGCGCGCGCTGGCCGGCCGCGTGCCGCTCATCGGCTTCTGCGGCGCGCCGATGACCACCGCGAGCTACATGATCGAGGGCGGCGGATCGCGGGAGTTCGAGCACACCAAGGCGATGGCGTTCACCGAGCCGGCGCTGTTCGGGCGCATGCTCGAGCGCATCACCACGCTGCTCGTCGAGTACCTCGCCGGGCAGGTCGCGGCGGGCGCCGACGCGCTGCAGATCTTCGAGAGCTGGGGCGCGGCCTTCGCCCCCGACGACTACCGCATCCACGTGCTCCCGCACCTGCGGCGCCTCGTCGACGAGTGCAAGCCGCTCGGCGTGCCGATCATCCTCTTCGTCCGCGGCAACGCGAGTCTCCTGGCCCAGGCCGCCGAGCTCGACGCCGACGTCGTCGGGGTCGACTGGTCGATCGGCATGGCCGACGCGATCGAGGTCGTCGGCCCGCGGCGGGTCGTGCAGGGCAACCTCGATCCGCTCACGCTGCTCGGGCCCCCCGAGCTGGTCACCGCGAAGGCGGAGGCGATCGTCGCCGCCGGACGCCGCGCCCGCGCGCACATCTTCAACCTCGGCCACGGGATCTCGCGGCACACGGATCCGGCGATGGTGCAGCACCTCGTCGACGTGGTGCACGGGGCATGACCCGCGCGCCCACGCTCGCGCCCACGCTCGCGCTCGGCCTCGCGCTGGCGTGTCGAACGACACCGGCCGCCCCGCCGGTCGCGTCGGCGCCGGCGGGCGCGTTGCCGCCGAGCCGCCACACCGCGGGCGAGGTCGTGGAGGCGAACGTCCCGCTGCAGCACGGCGGGGTGCTCGGGCTCGCGGAGCTGCGCGGCAAGCTGGTCGTGCTCGAGCTCGTCGACGCCGCGCACCGCGACGCGGCGATCGAGTCGGAGTACGCCGCGCTGCAGGCCGAGGGCGACGGCCGCCTCGCGGTCGTGATGGTGTCGCTCGACGCCGACGGCTGGGGTGGTGACGTGCCGCCGTTCGTGCTCGGCTGGGATCCCCAGGGGGCGCTCGCGGCCCGTCTCCACGCCGCGGGCGTGCCCTGCGTGCTGCTGCTCGACGGCGCGGGGCGCATCGTCGCCCAGTACTCCGGCGCGCGCGCCCCGGGTCATGGGCAGCTCGTCGCGGCCGCGCGCGCCGCCCTGCCGACCGTCCGGTGATGCGCGCTCACGCGGCGCTGGCGAGCAGCGCGTCGAGGTGGTCGCCGACGAGCTCCCAGTCGGGGCGGAGCTCGAGCGCGATCTCGAGGTGCTCGATGGCGAGCTCGCGATCACCCTCGCGGGCGCGGACCTGGTAGCACAGGCCGAGATCGACGTGGGCCTCGGCGGCCTCGGGATCCTGCTTGACCACGAAGCGCAGCACGCTGATCGCCTCGTTGTACTGTCGCGCCTCGAAGAACGCGGTGGCGAAGGCCCGCAGCAGCTCGTGGTCGAACTCGCCGGCGTGGAGGGTCTCGGCCAGCGCGAGCCGTGCGTCGTCGTAGGCGCCGCGCACGAGATGACCGCGGGCGCGATCGAGGGCGGGCTGCCCGGGACGGACCAGCCGCGCGGCGTTGTTCATCAGCGTCGCGTGGCATTCTGCGCATGGCCGCTCGGGCGCCGAGTCCAGCGATGCGGTGGTGGGATCCTGCCGCATGACGCACTCGGGATCGTCGTGGTGGTGCAGGCCGAGCGCATGCCCGACCTCGTGCAGCACGAGCTTGTGCAGGCGGCGGCGCAGCCGCTCGGCGCCGTCGTCGTCGATCCGCGAGAGGGACACGAGCGCGATGCGATCGGTCAGGCTCGCGAGGCCGAACACATAGGGCTTGTCGACCTCGTAGATGTCGACCTCGGTGACGTCGAGCTCGACGAGGGCGTCCGGGCTGCGGTCGCGGAACAGGACGTTGATGGCGGCGCGGGCGTCGAGCTGCGAGCGGCCCTCGTCCCACGCCGACCACACCGCGAGCAGGTCGCGCTTCTCACCGATCTCGCAGCGCACGGGGTATGTGCGTAGGAGGCTGCGACACGCGGAGCGCAGGCGATCGTGGGGCACCGGTCCGAGCGCGCGGATGAGGACGAGCGGCCGGACCGTATCGGACTCGACGCTGGCCACCGGCGCGGACTGCCCATCGCGCGGCAGCGCGAGCAGCAGCGCGGCGGCCCACAGGAGGCCAAGCAGTATCGACCAGGTTCGACGCATGGGACGGGAGCGGTGGCGCCGGCCGGGTTCGGGCTGCGCCACACGTCGGGGTTCTGCTTCAGCCTACGCACCTTGTACCCCCGCTCCAAGGCGAAAGTTCGACGCCCGCGTCGCGGACCAAGAGCGGCGGTGCGAAGCCACACGTGCGGCGATGGGCGTCGTTCGACGTTCTGATGGGCGCAGAGGCGTTCCTTTCGCCACACTCGCACCCCGGTGAGCTCCGAACCACCCGCCGCGGCCGCCCCGCCCGCCTCCGCCAAGGGCCCCAACACCGCACCCTCGGGCGGCGCCCGCACCGAGTGGAGCATCGGCGAGCTCCTGCGTTGGACGCAGGCCCGCTTCGCGGAGCTCGGCATCGCGGAGGCGCGCCTCGACGCCGAGCACCTCCTCGCCCACGCGCTCGGGTGCCCGCGGATGACGCTCTACACCGAGCACGATCGTCCGGTCGACGACGAGGCCCGCGGGCGGTTCCGCGAGTTCGTCCGTCGTCGCCTCGGTCGCGAGCCCGTGGCGCACATCGAAGGCAAACGCGGTTTCCATGCCCTCGGCCTCGAGCTCGAGGTCGATCGTCGCGTCTTGGTGCCGCGGCCCGAGACCGAGCACCTCGTCGACTGGCTGCTCGAGGACCGCACCAAGGGCGAGCCCGGCCACGTGATCGACGTGGGCACCGGCTCGGGGGCGATCGCCCTCGCGGTCAAGCATGCGCGACCCGAGCTCACCGTCACGGGCGTCGATGTCTCCGACGACGCGCTCACGGTCGCGCGGGCGAACGCGACGCGGCTGGGCGCCGACGTGGCGCTCGAGCGATCCGATCTGCTGGCCGACGTGCCCACGCCCCCGGGCGGGTGGGACGCGGTCGCGGCCAACTTGCCGTACATCCCCACGGCCGTCATCGCGACGCTCGAGCCCGAGGTGCGGCTGTTCGAGCCGACGCTCGCCCTCGACGGTGGCGCGGAGGGGCTCGACCTCATCGCGCGACTCTTGGATCAGCTCGTGCGCCCCGGGGTGCTCGCGTCGACGGGCGCGTTCTACCTCGAGGTCGGGTTCGATCAGTCCGCGCGCGTCGCCGCGATGGTGCGCGCGCGCGGATTCGAGGCGGCGGTGCGCAACGACTACGCGGGGATCGGTCGCATCGTCCGTGGACGGGCCGCGGTGGTTCCCGACGCTGGCGAGGCCGAGTAGGCTCCGCGTCCCGATGCGCGTGTCGAGCCCTGCGGCCCCCCTCCTCATCGCCATCCTCGCGATGGTCGCCTGCCAACCCGAGCCGACCGTCGCGCCTGCGCCCACGGCCGCTCCCCGCGACGAGGGGATCGTCGTGCCCGACGATGCCTACGCGATCGCGGGCGGCGTCACGATCCCGCGGCTCGCGTTCGACGAGGCGCTGGCGAAGCTCTCGTCGGGCGGGCCGGCGAGCCGAGACGATCGGGGCCTGCGGCAGCGCGTCGGCCTCGCCCTGGTGACGCGCGCGCTCGTTGGCCGCGAGCTCGAGCGCCTCGGCCTCCGCGACGCCGCGGAGCTCGAGCGTCGCGCGCTGCCGCTGACGCTGGCCCTGGAGCGCGAGCGCGGGGCCGTGGCGCCGACGTGGTGGTCGATCCCGCCGCTCTCCAGCGAGGATCTCCCGGGGGCCGTCGTCGTCGCCGCCGACTTGGTCGTCGCGGCGCCACAGGAGGAGCTCGCCGCCGAGTACGAGCGGCAGAAGGACCGATGGACCTCCGAGAAGCCGTGGCTGCGGCTCGACGTGTGGAGCTTGCGCTACGACGACGCGGTCGGCGTGCCCGAGTGCGATGGCTACATCGCGAAGTATCGCCGGTGCACCGCGAAGTTCCCCGCCGCGACGCAGCCGACGGTGCTCGCCGATCTCTCGCGACAGGCGTCGCAGTGGCGGTTGGCCGCCGAGGATCCCGAGCGCCGCGAGTTGCTGCGCACCGAGTGCGGCGCGGTCGAGACCGAGGCGATGCAGCAGACGGCGTCGATGGGCTGCGACTGGAACACCGACGCCACGTCCGCCGAGCGCAAGGCGACCGCGGCCCGCCGCGCCGAGCTCCGCGGGAGCGGCGAGTCGGCCCGCGCGCGGCTCGCCGCCGGCGAGGATCTCGTCGCGGTCACCGCTGCGGCGGGCGGCGTGGCCGGGGCCGGGGCGATGCTCTCCAGTGACGAGCTGCCCAAGTCGGTCGTCGCGGCGGCCAAGGGCCTCGCGGTCGGGAAGGCCTCGAAGCTGGTGGACGACGGTCACGCCTGGACGGTCGTGCGGCTCGTCGAGCGTCACCCCGCCGGTACGTTGCCGCTCGAGGCGGTGGCGCGCGACGTGGCCGATGATCTTCGGATCCGCCGGCTCGCGGAGGCGCTCGAAGCGTTGCCGACGACGCTGCGGGGGAAATACGAGGTCGTGCTCCATGCGTCGGTCGAGTCGCTGGACGCCGGTCCGTGAGCCGTTCGATGCCCGTCGCCGATGTCGAGGCAGGTCGCGGCCTCGGCGACACCCGGTGACACCCACCGTGGGTCCGTGCGAGCCTGTGGCCGCCGGAGCTGCCCACGATGCCGATGCACCAAATTGAGCGGGTCACCTACGACTTCGTCTGCGACGAGGGCCCGTCCGGTGAGTTCAACGTCCATCGCATGCGGATGGTCGAGGCGGTCGACTCGACCTTCGAACTCGACCTCGAGGTGGTGAGCCACGAGCTCGACGCCGCCATCGACACCTTCCTCGGCGCGGCGTGCCGCCTCGACATCGTGCGCGGGGATCGCCTGCGCCCGGTGTTCGGCATCATCGATCGGGTCGAGTTCATCGGCCGGACCGAGGAACAGATCATCGTCGGCCTGCGGATCGTGCCCGCGTTCGCACTGCTCGGCCAGCGCGTGAACTCGCGCATCTTCCAGGACATGAGCGTGCTCGACATCGTCGCCGCCGTGCTCGGCGAGGCGCTCGGCGACTACGCGCGGACCCACGACCCCGGCGCGTCGTCGCGGGGCACCGAGCCGCGCGACTACTGCGTGCAGTACCGCGAGTCGGATCGGGACTTCGTCGAGCGCCTGCTCGAGGAGGAGGGCATCTCCTATCACTTCGTGCACGACGAGGGCGTCGGTCACGAGGTGCTGACCTTCACCTACGAGAACGACGAGTTCGTCGACATCGTCAACGTCGACGGCTCGGCGCTGGTGCCGATCGTCCCCGGATCGAGCGCGGACGAGCACGACGTCGAGTCGCTCGCCGGGCTCGACTACGCGTGCACGCTGACGTCGACCGCCACGCTGCACATGGACTTCGACTGGAAGGCCCCGACGGCGCCGCTGCTCAGCCCCTCCGACGGCGCCGACGATCGCGGTCGCACGCGCCGGGTGTACCGCCACGACCAGCGCCGGTTCATCGCCGACGATGGACCAACGCGGGCGCCGGAGCACCAAGCCGCGCTCGCGCTGCCGGGCAAGGTCGGCCGCGGGACCGGCAACGTCATCACGTTCGTGCCGTGCGGCGTGTTCGAGCTCGAGCGGCACCATCGCGCCGATCTCGAGCAGCGCTGGGTCATCACCCGCGTCGAGCACCGCGGCTCGGCGCCCGAGGTGCTGCTGGCGACCTCGGGCGGCAACGCGGCGAGCACGGGGCGCTACCTCAACGTGGTGTCGTGCGTGCCGGCGACGGTGACGATCCGCCCGGCGCGGCGCATCCCCAAGCCGCGCGCGTGGGGTCCCGAGACCGCCACCGTGGTCGGCCCCTCCGGCGAGGAGATCCACACCGACGAGTTCGGTCGGATCAAGGTCCAGTTCCACTGGGAGGAGCAGCCCAAGAAGGACGATACGTCCTCGTGCTGGATCCGCGTCCGACAGAACTGGGCCGGCCCCGGCTGGGGCTTCCAGTTCATCCCGCGGATCGGCATGGAGGTCGTGGTCGAGTTCCTCTCCGGCAACCCCGATCGACCGCTGGTCAACGGCTGCGTCTACAACGGCGACAACTCCCCGCCGTACGCGCTGCCCGGCGAGAAGACCAAGAGCGGGGTCAAGACCACCAGCGTCGGCGGCTCGGGCTCGAACGAGCTCCGCTTCGAGGACGCCTCGGGCTCCGAGGAGTTCTACATCCACGCGCAGAAGGACATGAAATCGGTCGTGCTCAACGACCAGACCCTGAGCGTGGGCCATGACCGGTCGATCACGGTGTCCAACAACCTCACCGATGCCATCACCAAGGACAAGACCATCACGGTCGGCGGCAACCACACCGAGACCATCAGCGGGAACATGGAGCTGACGGTCTCGAAGAGCCAGACCATCTCGGTCACCCAGAACGTCACCGAGACCATCAGCGGCAAGCGCGAGCAGACCATCTCGAAGACGAGCAAGGTCAACATCACGCTGGCCTCCGACGAGTTCGTCGGCGCCAAGAAGAGCGTCAAGGTGATCGGGCTCTACAGCGAGCAGGTCGGGGCGTCGCGGAGCATCACCGCGGTCGGCGCGATGACGTTCACCGCCGGTGCCAGCGGCAAGTTCCAGTGCGCGCGCAACATCATGGTCAAGGCCCGCAAGAACCTGGCGCTCGAGGGCGACGAGAACCTCAACACGAAGTCGGGCAAGAAGACCCACATGGAATCGGGCGACGACATGTCGATCGACGCCAAGAAGAACTTTGCCATCACGGTGGCCGAGTCCTTCACCATCAAGTGCGGCAGCTCCGAGTTCTCGATGAAGAAAGACGGCACGATCCTCATCAAGGGCAAGGACATCACCGTCAAGGGCTCCGGCAAGATCCAGGTCAAGGCCGACGGCGACGTGGTGATCAAGGGCACGAAGGTGACGCAGAACTGACGCGACGCGGCCTCGGGCGCGGTGCGCTGCTCATAGCCGCCCCGTCACCGCGTAGGCGACGAGCGCCGCGACCTCGCGCAGGGCGCCCCACGTCCGTGTCGCCGCGTGCGGGTTCACGGTCCCGACCGCCGCGACGCGCTCGAAGTGCCGGAGGAACACGAGGCGCGCCCGCGTGACGTGGTAGGCGTCGCTGACGATGACGACGTCGTCGACGTCGACGATGGCCGCGGCACGGCTCGCGTTCTCCTCGGTCGACGTCGAGGTGCGCTCGATCGTGATCGCCTCGTCGGGGACGCCGAGCGATCGGGCGAGCGACGCGGCGGCGTCCGCCTCGGAGACGCCCCCGCGGCCGACGCCTCCGGTGGTGACGAGCCGCGGGGCGACGCCCGCTGCCCACAGCTGCGCTGCGGCGTGGACCCGCGCGCGCAGGGCCCACGAGGGCTGACCGTCGTCGTCGAGGCCGCACCCCAGCACGACGATCGCCTGCCACGGTCCCGGCGGCGGCGCGTCGATCCGGCCCCGTCGATCGAGGACGAGGGCCGCGAGGCACCACGCCAGCGCGAGCACCATCGCGAGCGCGGCGAGCCTGCGGGCCCAGCGGCGACGGCCGGCGGGACCGACGATCGAGGGGGCGCCGGCGTTCGTCACCGCGACCATGCTCGCCCGTGCGACGCCCGGGGCCCAGGGCGGATTCCGTCGGACCTCCGAAAATTGGCGCCGCGCTCCCCGGCCGCGTAGCGTCCCGGGCATGCGTGCCGCCGTGCTCCTCGCGATCCTCGGGACCTCCGGCTGCATGACCGGGGACGGCATGCAGACCAAGCTCCGCGACGCGACCACGGAGTACAACCGTGCGGTGCGCTGGCGTGACGTCGATCGTGCCGCGGAGTTCCTCCCGGCCGAGTCGCAGCAGGCCTTCCTGCGCAAGTGCGAGGAGCTCGGCGAAGAGCTCGTGGTCGTCGACTACGAGCTGACCCGCCTCGACCTCGACAAGACCACCGGCGTCGCGGCCTCGCGCGCGCAGATCTGGTGGCACACGGACGACAGCACCGTGATCGAGACCACCGCCGTCGATCAGCTCTGGCAGTTCCACGAGGGCAACTTCATCCTCGTCGACGAGCGGCGCAGCAGCGGGGAGCGCCTCAGCCTGTTTCCGGAGTTCGTCGAGGACGAGCACCCGTGGTTGCCGGGGCTCGAGGACTACCGGAAGTCGCGCGCGATCGGCGAGGACAACAAGAAGTCCGGCCGCGTCGCGGGCGCGAAGAAGAAGAAGAAGACCGAGACCGGCGGACCCGTGGTGCCGCCGCCGTCCTGGGGCCCCGCCGAGTCGCGGCCGCTCGCCGACGGGTCCGACCTCGGCGAGGGCGCGTCCCTCCTGCAGTAGTCGGTCCCGGGCCGCACTTTTTCCGTCGGGTCGCTCACGCTCGCGACAGCGAGGGACCGGGGGCGACGTTGGGGGCGTCGGGCCCTGCCGATCCGCGGGCGCGCGGCGTACCCTGGTGGCGATGGACCGCGGTGGTGCTGACCGTTCGTCGCGGGGGCTGCGGCTCGCCAGCGGCGGCGGCGATCTGATCGCCGAGATCCACGCGCGGCAGCGGCGTCGCCAGATGCGGCGCATCGCCCGGGGGATCGTGATCGCGATCGCGGTCGTCATCGTCGCGGTGACGGTCAAGATCCTCACCGAACGGCGGGCGCGACGCGACGCCCTGCAGAGCGCGCGGACCCACGCCAAGGGCGGCGGCGCGGCCGACCTGCGGCTCGCCGGCGACGTGCTCGACGCGGCGCTCATCCGCGACGACGAGGACCCGCCGAGCCTCGCCCAGCGGGCGCTGCTGCGCGCCCACCTGTGGCTCGAGTTCGGCGAGGGCGAGCAGCTCGCCCACGACGCCCTCGCCGCGGCGCCCACCGATCTGCCGGCGACCTCGGTCGCCGCGGCGATGCTCGCCTTCGCCGACGGCGACCTCGAGCGCGCCGCGATGCTGACCGGCGCGCTGTCGACCTCGGGCGACGGGGCGATCGACGCCGAGATCGTGTGGCTGCGGGGACAGCTCGTCGTCGCGCGATTCCCCGGCGACGCCGAGGCACTGACCGCCGCGCTCGCCGAGATCGATGCGGCGCAGGGCGGTGAGTTCGCGACGCCCTCGCTGCGTCGGGTCCGTGCGCGGCTGCTGCTCGAGCTGCACCGCGACGCCGAGGCCATCGAGGAGCTCGCGCGGGCGCGCGAGCTGGCGCGCACGCATCTCGGGCTCGCCGCCGACGAGGTGTTCTTCAACGCGCTGCTGCGCCGCGAGTCGAGCGGCGTCGCGAGTGTCGCCGACCAACTGCTCGAGCTCGGCGACGCGCTGCCGCCCCGCGACCGCCATGTCACGCAGCTCGCCCGCGGCGTCGTGCACGTGTACGCGGGCGAGCGCGAGCCGGGGCTCGCGTTGCTCGAGGCCGGTTACGACGGCCTGCCGCGCTGGGATCGCTCCGCGCTGCGGCTCGCCGTGGACACTGCGCTCGAGGTCGGGGCCGCCGAGCTCGCGACGCGCTGGATCGACGAGCTCGAGGCCGCCGGCGCCCTGCCGGCCGAGGAGATCGCGATCGATCGCGCTTGGGTCACCTTGATGTCCGGCGACGTGATGAAGGCCCTCGACGTCACCGCGGCGCTGCCCCAGGCCCACCCGCGCGTCGCGTACGTCCAGGCCCTCGCGCTGGTCGAGCAGCGGCGCTTCGCCGAGGCCCAGCCGTGGGTCGAGCGCGCCAGCACCCTGCTGCCCGGTCGCGTCGAGCTCGAGGTCGCCGCCGCGCGCATCGAGCTGCGCCGTGGGGATCCGGTGGTCGCGCTGCGCCGGCTCTCCGCGCTCGCCGAGGAGGAGCCCTTCGCGCCGCGGGCGTGGACGGGCCTCGGCGAGGCCGAGCTCGGTCCGGACGCGCAGGGTCCGGCGGCACAGGGTCCGGCCGCGCAGGGTCCGGCCGCGGGCGCCGTCGACCTGCGCAAGGCCAAGGCCGCGCTCGAGCGGGCGGTCGAGCGCGAGCCGATCGCGGCCGAGGCGATGCTCCTGCTCGCCGAGATCGCCAATCGCCGTCGGGCCGCCGATCCCGAGGGCATGCGCGCGGCGCAGGCGTGGCTCGAGCGCGCCGTCGAGACCAACCCGTACCTGCCGCGCTACCGCGAGCGGCTCGCCGAGTTCCTCGTCGACAACGCCCACGCCGACCAGGCCAAGCCGCTGCTCGCGGCATTGGCCGACACGCCCGGCGTCACCGGCGACACGCTGGTCCGCTACGCCCGCGTCGCGATCCTGGCGGGCGATCGCGAGGTCGACACCGAGTCGTTGCTGGTGCGTGCCGCGGCGCTCGGCGTCGACGCACGCACCCTCGATCGCGAGCGGGCGCGCGCGCAGATCGTCGACGGCAGCCGCACTGCCCTCGCGGCCGCCCAGCAGAAGCTCGCGGCGATGGTCGCCCAGGATCCCGCCGACATCCCCACGCGGATCCTCTATGCCGAGACCTGGGCCCGCCAGCGTGACCGCAAGGAGGCCGAGCTCGCGCTGCGCCGCGGCTTCCCGCACGTGCCCGAGTCGCAGAAGGGGCGGCTCTACCTCGCGTGGGCCGACGTCGACGCGCGTCTCGGCAAGGCCAAGGTCGCCGCGGGTCGAGCCCGCGCGGCGTGGGTGCGACTGCTCGACGAGGATCGCCCCGCGCCCGAGCTGCTGCCGGCGGCGGAGCTCACCGCGCGGCTGTGGCTGCGCATGGACAACGAGCGCGTCGCCCTGACCGTGACCGAGCAGCTCACCGATCGACTGCCGCTGCACGCCGAGGCGTGGACGATCCGCGCCGAGGCCGAGCTCGGGGCCAACGAGGCGGCGTCCGCCCGCGCGAGCGTCGACAAGGCGATCGCGCTCGATCCCGAGAACCCCCGCGCGCACGAGATCCGCGGCCACTGCCTGCTGCGCTTCGGCCAGAAGGAGAAGGCCCGCGCCGCGTACGAGCGGGCGATCGCCCTGGCCAAGGGCACCCGGGCCGAGAAGGCCTACCGCGAGAACCTCGATCGCCTGTAGCCGCCGGCGCCCCTCAGGTCAGGCGCGCCCGCAGCTCCGCCACGAGCCCAGGCGCCGCGTCGCGGACGTCCGCTTGCACCGCGCGGAGCCACGTGCCGAGCGCGTCGAGCTCCTCGGCGGCGATCGCCAGCTTCGGTCGCGCGCCGAGGATCCGGAAGAGCCGCGTCGCGACCTCCGCGGTGTCGCGGTACCAGTGCGGCGTGCCGACCTCCGCGAGCCGACGCACGACCGCGCGCAGCGGCGGCGCCAGCTCGGCGTCACACGTCAATGCCCCGTGGTAGTGCCGCACCAGGCCGGGGTCGTGGCACAGCTCGCCGTCGAGGAGCAGCTCGACGCCGACGTGCGCGGCGGCCAACGACGGGCCGCGCCCGAGGCCCGCGCCGCGCAGGGCGGCGGTGCCGGCGTCGGTGAGCCGGACGAACGCCGCGCAGCCGTGGAAGGCGTGATCGGTGCGGTGGTGCCAGGCGATGCCCGCCCGCACCTGCGGCCCGTGGTCGTCGCCGAGGTGCACGCGCGGCCCGCCGGCGGCGGCCATGCTCGCGAAGTCCGGGAGCATCGCGCCCAGGGCGAAGCGCGGATCGGGATCGACCCACGTCGCCGCGAGCGCGTGCCCGACGAAGTTCATGGGTTCGAGAGGTACACGCTCACCAGGTCGTCGGCGAGCGAGCAGGCCAGCACGTCGAGGGCGCCGTCGCCGTTCACGTCGGCGACCGCGAAGTCGCTCGGCGCGTTGCCGACGGCGAAGCTCTGCGGCGGCGCGAAGCCCCCGGCGCCGTTGCCCGCGAGCACGGTGACCGTGGCGTCGCCGGAGGTCGTGAGCACCGCGTCGAGATCGCCGTCGGCGTCGATGTCCAGGGCAGCGATGGCGTTCGGCGCGTCGCCGACCCCGTAGGGCACCGCGAGACCGAAGCCACCGATGCCGTTGCCGGGGGCGAAGAGCACGTTGTCATCGGCCTCGAGCGCGACGACGACGTCGAGATCGCCGTTGCCGTCGAAGTCGCCGACCGCGAGCGCGCTCCCGGTCGCGCCGAGATCGAAGGCCCCGGCGCCTCCGAACGATCCGGTCCCGTTGCCGCCGTTCAGCACCAGCGAGGTGCCGAGCAAGGTGGCGAGGTCGAGGTTCATGTCGCCGGTGAAGTCGGCGAGCGCGACCGCGACGGGGGCGTTGCCGGGGCCGACCGTGCCGCCGGCGAGGAAGCCGACGCCGTCGCCGAGCAGCAACGACACGTCGTCGGTCCCGTTGTTCACCACGGCGAGGTCGAGCAGGGTGTCCTCGTCGATGTCGGCGATCGCCAGGCCTCGCGGCAGGTTGCCGACGTCGAAGGCGACCGCGTCCGCGAACGCGCCGCCGCCCGAACCCTCGAGCAGACTCACCGTGCCGTCGGTCTCGTCGACGACGACGAGGTCGACGTCGTCGGTGCCGACGAGCTGGGCGATCTGCACGTCGATCGGGTTGTTGCCGACCGGATACGGTGTGTCGAGGCCGAACTCGCCGGCGCCGTCGCCGAAGCGGACGCTGACGTTGTCGTCGCCGCCGTTGGCGACCACCAGATCGACGACGTCGTCACCGTTGAGGTCGGCGAGCGCCAGGGAGCGCGGGCCGTTGCCGACCACGACGGAGGTGCCCTCGGCGAGGCACAGCTCGCCGGCATCGACGCTGCCGTCGCCACACTCCCCCGCGGTGTCGGAGCCCGTCGAGCTGCTCTCGCTGCCGGAGCTCGCGCCCGTCGAGCTGGTGTCGGTGCCCGTCGAGCCGCCGGTGGTCCCCGTGGTGGTGCCCGTGCCGTCCGTCGTGCTGCTGCTGTCGCCGGTGGTCGTCGTGTCGGTGTCGGTGCCCGTCATCTGCGTGCGGACGAGGCCGTACGCGAACGACAGGTTGGCGTCCTCGCCGCGGGCGACCTGCCCGGCCTCGTCGACCGAGCGGTCCTCGATCGGCTCGAAGCTCGCGGCGGTCGCTCGACCGACGGCGAGCTCGAGCACCGGATACGCGGAGACGTCGGTGTCGCGAAAGTCGTAGGCGATGAGCGCCGGCACGGCCAGCGGCATGTTCGGCTGCACGCGGTAGGCGTTGCCGATGGTCTTGGGCACGTCGACGGTCTGCACGATGCTGACCTCGACCGAGCTGGTGAGCGAGCCCGCGGGGAAGTCGATGCGCAGCGTCGAGTCGACCGAGGTGATCGTGCCACCGTCGGGCCCGATCACCTTGCGCGCGGTCTCGGGACCCTGGGTCCCGACCGGGTCGGCCTCCTCGCACGCGAGCGCGGGCGTCAACAACAGCAGGGCCAGGAAGTGGGTACGCACGTCGCTGAACGTAGCATGCGTGACGCGGGCGATCCGCGGGCGTGTGCGCCCACGGGCGAGGGGTGTGGGGCCACGCGGGCGCTGGGGCACTTCGCACCTGTGCGAACTCACGGCGTCGCCGAAGGTGACGGGGCCGGCGCATGGGCCGTCGGGGTATCGCCCCACGGCTGCATCGCGCAGAGGGTCGCGACGCCGAGCGCTCCGGACTCGAGCTCGCCGGTGGCGGCGTCGACGATCCGCCAGCGTTGCGTGCGTCCGAACAGCGGTTGGGCCTCGACCATCACGCAGCGCAGCTCGCCCGGCTCGAACCCGCACTGGGCCTGCACCGCGCGCAGCAGGGCCTCGTCGTGGAGGTGCCCGTCGCCGAAGTTCCACCCCAGGACGAGCCCCGCCGCGATCTCGCCGTCGACGTGCTCGTAGTCCTCGTAGCGCTCCACCGCCTTGGGTAGCAGCAGGGGCAGGGCGCGCCCGTGCAGGTGCATGAGCCGGAACCCGAGCACCTTGCCGACCAGGCCCACCGAGGTCCGCCGGTCGTAGACGTGGGCGAGCTGATCGTAGATCCAGGGTGAGGACTTGGTCAGTCGATCGAGCTTGCGGTAGCTCTCGCCGCGGAACAGCCAGATCGAGTAGGCCCAGTTGCCCGCGTAGTAACGCATGGCCAGGAGGAACGAGACGGTGTGCGGCCAGAGGTTGCCGACCAGCGGCACGGCGACGAGGGCGAGGACGAGGAACGCCCCCAGCGGCGCGTTGCCGAGGTCCAGCACCGAGACCTCGGGGTGGGCCCAGAACAGCGCGAAGCCGCCGTACACCACCATCACGTTCCACTCGATCGGTACGCCCATCGGCACGTTGCTGGTGATGTAGCCGTGGAGCATCAGCATCAGCACGAGGCCGACGACGAGCGGGGTGCCGCCGGTGGCGAACGCGAGGACCAGCGGCACGCCGAACTCGAGGCCGGCGCCGGCGTGGGCCATCAGCCCGGCGAGGGCCGAGGGGCGGAGGTCGTCGGGGTAGCGGCGGTACATCCGCCGACGCAGCCACGCGAAGCGGGTGAACGGGCTGTTGCTCGTCATCACCGCGATGACGGTGGGGAAGTGGGCGTTGAGCTTGGAGACGCCGGCCCAGAACCACAACGCGAGCTGCACCGCCTTGGCGCCGGCGATCCAGTTGCCGGCGAAGACCATGCAGAGCATCGTGGTCCAGTAGTGTTCGCCGCGCGCCGCGAGGAAGAGCGTGCGATCGGCGAGGCCGAGCACGACCATCACTGCGATGATCGGGCCGAGCTCGGTGGGCCCGGGATCGTCGGCGAGCAGCGCACGGACCAACAGGCCGATCGTCGCCGCGTAGAGGCCGACGTCGATCCACGTGCGCCGCATGCCGCCGAGGATCGGCGCGCGCTCGAACATGGGTAGCTTCGTCGTGCCCGGCCGCAGGAAGTAGAGAAAGCCGCCCACTGGTGGGAGGTAGCGGCCGGTCAGCGGTCCACTGCCGCAGCCCAGGCCGAGCAGCTCGAAGGTCGCGCTCCAGAGGATCGCCTTGGTGAACGCGATCGGGTGCAGCCACCACGTCGCGATCTCCGAGACGCCGCCGAGCGCGGACGACTGGCCGCAGAACAGCGCCCATGCCCCGACGTACAGGCCGACCTTGAGCAGGTAGACGAGGTAGACGTAGGCGGGCGTGCCGTAGCCCTGCATCGCCCACGACTCGCAGACCATGCGGGCGCGCTCGGCGAACGGCTTGCGGATCCACTCGAGCGGGTCGTACGGCGGCGGTACCGGGTCGAGGATCCCCACGGCAAAGACGATGCCCGAAACCCAGACGGGTCGAGGAGATTGCAGCTATCGTAGGCTCGAGGCCCGTGCTATGTTCGTTTTGTGATGTATTCACGAACGGTGGCGTGGGTTGGGTTCGTGGGATGGGCGGCGGCCGGCTGTGGCCCGGTCGTGGCGGCGGACGACGGGTCGACCGGCGGCGCCGAGGCGACCGCGGGGCCGACCGGCGACGCCGACGCGAGCGCGAGCGCGGCCGATGCGACGAGCTCGACGCCGGGCACGACGACGACGTCGACCACGACCGCGGGCACGACCGCGACGACGACCGCGTCGACGAACACCGATCCCACCGATCCCACCGACGACGTCACGTTCATCACGGGCGGGGGCGACTGGGGCAGCATCGACGAGTGCAGCCTCTGGGAGCAGGACTGCCCCAAGGGCGAGAAGTGCATGCCGTGGGCGAACGACGGCGGCAGCAGCTGGAACGCGACGCGCTGCTCGCCGATCGATGCCAATCCGCACGGCCCCGGCGAGCCGTGCACCGTGGAGGGCTCCGGCGTCTCCGGCATCGACGACTGCGAGCTCGGGGCGATGTGCTGGAACGTCGACCCCGAGACCAACATGGGCGTGTGCGTCGCCTTCTGCATCGGCGACGAGGCGAACCCGTTCTGCGCGAACGAATGCGACCAGTGCAACATCGGCGGCGACAGCGTGCTCATCCTCTGCTTGCCGCAGTGCGATCCGATCGCGCAGGACTGCGGCGAGGGCCTCGGCTGCTATCCCGACTTCCAGTCGTTCTCGTGTGCCCCCGACGCGTCGGGCGAGGCGGGAGCTGTCGGCGAGCCGTGCGAGTTCCTCAACGTGTGCAACCCGGGCTCGGCCTGCGTGACGCCCGATCTCGCGCCCGGGTGCGAGGGGGCGACGGGCTGCTGCGCGCCGTTCTGCGACGTCGATGGGCCGCCGGTGTGCGCGGATCTCCTGCCGGGGTCGAGCTGCGTCCCGTGGTGGGAGGAGGGCCAGCCCCCGGAGGCGTGCGTGGGCGGGGCGACGATCGGCGTGTGCGCCCTGCCGGGGTGAGCGTGTCGTCCACGGCGCGCGATCAGGGATCTCCGCCGGTCCGACCGAAGTACGCGCCCTCGGCGAGGCCCGCGATTCCGGCGCTCAACGACTCGAGGGCGCCCGGTTGCGTCGCGGACTCCTGCAGGAAGCGTGGGCTGGATTCGTCGATCGTCGTCTCGGCCACCGGGCTCGTCCTGGTCGACTCGAGCGCCGCGACGGGGCGCCCGAGGGGCGGGAGTGTCTACCCCGCGGCCCGACGCAGGATTCACGCGCCCGCTCGGAAACGCCGTCCGCGTGGCCTGGAGCTGGTCGCCGCGGGGGTGTTGCACGCCCGCGGCCCGGCCGGGCAAGCTCGTCGCATGTTCGCTTGCTCTGGTTGTCGTCGTTTCGTGCGGGAGCAGACCACCCTCTGTCCGTTCTGCGGCCAGGCGATGTCGGAGGTCCGGGCGCCGCTCGGTGGTTTCCTCGGTGTGCTCCTCGGCGTCAGCCTCGCGGCGTGCGGCGGCGACGATGGGGGCACCACGACGATGGGCGGCACGGGGACCGGCAGCGCCTCGGCCACCGACAGCGGCTCGAGCAGCGGCGGGTCGGCGAGCGCGTCGAGCACGATGAGCGCGACGGGGACCGACACGACGAACGAGTCGACCGGCATCATGACCTCGGCGCTGTACGGGCCGGTCAGCGACACCTCGGGATCGAGTGACGGCTCGACGACCGGCGACACCGACGGCACGACGACCGGCACCGACGACTCGACCGGCACTGGCGACACCACGGCCGGCACCGGCAGCGACAGCGTCGGCCCGCTGTACGGTCCCGCGACCGGCTGAGGTCACGCCTTGTCGTTGCAGGACGTCCGCCGTCGGCTGCCGATCGTGACCTCGCTGCCGGCGGCGCGGGATCGGAGCTTCAGCACCGCTGACATCGGGCCCGCGCCGCGTCCGACGCTGGCGGTGTGGGAGTTCACGCTGCTGTGCGATCACCGTTGCCTGCACTGCGGGCCGCGGGCCGGCTACGCGCGCGACGACGAGCTCACCACCGACGAGGCCCTGCGCCTGGTCGCCGATCTGGCCGAGCTCGGCGTCGGCGAGGTCGCGCTCATCGGCGGCGAGGCCTACCTGCGCGACGACTTCATCCTCGTGGTCCGGGCGATCCGCGAGCACGGCATGGGCTCGAGCATCGTCACGGGCGGCTGGGGGCTGACCCCCGAGCGCTGCGCGGCGGCGCGCGAGGCCGGGCTCTTGCTCGCGTCGGTGTCCATCGACGGGCTCGAGGCGAATCACGATCGCGTGCGCAACAAGTCGGGCAGCTGGCGGCGGGCGTTCGAGGCGATCCGCAACGCCAAGGCCGCGGGAATGAAGGTCGGCGTCAACACGCAGATCAACGCGCTGACCGTGCCGGACCTCCTGCCGCTGCTCGACCTCATCAGCGCCGAGGGCATCGTCGGCTGGCAGCTGCAGCTCACGATGGTCCACGGCAACGGCGCGGATCACCCCGAGCTCATCCTGCAGCCGTACATGATCCCGGAGCTGTTCGAGCGGCTCGACCACATCGCAGATCTGTGCCGCGAGCGCGGCATCCGACTGCTGCCGGGGAACAACCTCGGCTACTTCGGCCCCAACGAGCAGAAGCTGCGCCACGTGCAGCGCCGCGGCGGTCACTACGGCGGCTGCACCGCCGGCGTGGTGACGCTGGGGATCGAGAGCAACGGCGTGATCAAGAGCTGCCCGAGCCTCGGCGGGCCGACCAACCTCGCTGGGTCGTGGCGCGAGCACGGGCTGAAGCTGCTGTGGGAGCGCGCGCCGGAGATGACGTACATCCGCGAGCGCACGGTGGATGATCTGTGGGGCTACTGCCGCGAGTGCTACTACGCCGACGTGTGTCGGGCCGGGTGCACCGCGACCTCGGAGCCGCTGCTGGGCCGGCCGGGCAACAACCCGTTCTGCCACCATCGATCGCTCGAGATGCAGGCCGCCGGATTGCGCGAGCGGATCGAGCTGGTCTCGGCGGCGCCGGACATCCCGTTCGCCAACGGGCTGTGGCAGGTCGTGCGCGAGAGCGTGGATCCGGAGGTGCGCGCGCGATCGGGGCCGGTGGCGATCGAGCGGCCGCGGGTGTCGCGGGAGGTCGAGCGCATGGGGCCCGGGCACGACGTGGATCCGGCGGAGTTCGTCCCGCCGCGGCAGGGGACGTAGGCGATCAGCTTGGATCCGGCGGAGTTCGTCCCGCCGCGGCGAGGACGTCGGCGATCAGAGCGCCGCGGCGTCGCGGAGCACCTCGTCGCTGTGGATCCCCGGGTCGACCTCCGGGTAGACCTTCGCGACGGTCCCGTCGGCGCCGATCAAGAAGCTGACGCGCGCCGTCATCCCTCCTCGCATCGGCACGCCGAACGCGGTCGCCCAGGCGTGGTCGACGTCGGCGACGAGCGGGAAGGTGAAGCGGTGCTTCTCGGCGAAGGCGCGGTGCGAGGCGTCGTCGTCGGACGACACGCCGATGACGCCGACCTTCGCGGTGGTGTACTTCTCCCACGCGTCGCGGAAGGCACAGGCCTCGGTGGTGCAGCCGGGGGTGTCGTCCTTGGGGTAGAAGTAGACGACCGTCGGTTGCCCGAGGGCGCGCAGATCGAGGCTCGTGCCGTCGTGCGCCGTCGCCTTCAGTGCGGGCACCGGCGAGCCGACGGCGAGCAGCGCGGGCTCGGCGGACGCGGACGTCGTCGTCGCGGGGGTGGTGGTCGCAGGCGGCGGGGTGCAGGCGGCGATGGCGAGGAGGGCAGGGACCAGGGAACGCAGGGGCATCCGGCGCAGCGTAGGCGACCCGAGCGGCGCCGTGGGCGGCCAGGCGGATCTGCAGCCACAACTGGGGGTGTTCATGGAGTTGTGGCTGGCAATGTGGATCGATTCGCAGCCACAAGTCTTGCTCCCGCTACTGCGCCGTCGCCCGGATCGCGAACAGCATCGCCTTGGCCAGGCGCGCCGCCTCGGCTGCGCAGAGGTGCCCCTGGCCGGGACCGTCGATGCCCTGGCCCTCGCTCGCGCAGCCCTCGCGCGAGCGGATGCTCGGACAGATGCGCCAGACCCCGCCGACCTCGCAGCGCGCACCCGTGCTCGGGTCGGTGCTCTCGAGATCGGTGAGGTCGAGGATCACGTCGTCGGGGAACGTCTCGATCATCCACGCGCGCAGGGTCTGCTTGGCGGGGTTCTCGGCGGTGTCGAAGACCAGCGGTGGCGTCACGTGCAGCACCTTGGTGCCGCGGGTCCGGATCGCCGCGACGGCGTCGCTGTAGCCGGACTTCGCCGCTTCGAGTGACTCGGGCAGCACGTCGGCGTAGCCGAACTTCATCATCGCGACCTTCAGCGCGGCGTGCTTGCCCACGTGCTCGCGCCACACGGCGAGCTTGGCGGCCGCGTCCCCGTTGCTCACGCCGCCGACGTCGACGAAGATCCCGCCGTTGAGGCCGGCGGCGACGCTCGCCTGGTTCGGCCCGTAGTACTCGAACGCGAAGCCCAGGGCCTTCGCTCCATCCTCGAGATCCTGGCCGACCGACTGGTGGAGGAAGAGCGTGGGGATCGATCGCACGCGCTCGCGCTCGGCCTGCGGCAGCGCGTCCCAGGCTGCGATCGCGTCGACGCCGACGAGGTGCGTCGTGCCGCTCGGTGCGGGTGCGACCGGCGTCGGCGCGGCTGCGGGCGCCGGTGTGCTCGCGGGCGCCGGTGCGCTCGCGGGCGCCGGTGCACTCGCGGGCGCCGGTGCGCTCGTGGGCGGCGGAGCGACCGCGGGCGTCGCCGGGGTCGCAGGGGCGGCGCTCGGCGTCGCGGCCACCGGCGCGGGATCGGCCGGCGCCGCGGCGCGATCGCATGCGCCGAACAGCAGCAGGGCGGCGACGAGCCGCGCCCGGATCATCCCTCTGCCTTCGGCGTGGTCGGGCCCGACTCCGGCAGCGCGGGCTCGGCGATCAGGTCCTTGGGCGGCGTGCCGGTGAGCGCCCCGAGGAAGGCCACGATCGCGGTGGTCTCGTCGGGCGTCAGCTTGCCGCGGGCCGCCTGGTACTCGGCCATCATGTCGACCATCTTCGGCAGCGAGTCGATCGAGCCGTCGTGGAGGTACGGCCCGGTCTTCTCGATGTTCCGCAGCGACGGCACCTTGAACACGAACTTGTCGATCGGGCTCTTGGTGATCGCGCCGCGCCCCTCATCGGCGAGATCGGGCCACGGCTTGACGCTGCCGAGCTTCTGGAACTGCGTGCCACCGACGGCCGCGCCGGTGTGGCACTGCGTGCAGCCGACGTCGACGAAGAGCTGGAGGCCCTTCAGCTGGGCCTGATCGAGGGCAGCGACGTCGCCGGCGAGGAACTTGTCGAAGGCCGCTGGCGTGACGAGCTTGCGCTCGAAGGCGCCGATCGCCTTGGCCATGTTGGCGTAGGTGATCGCGTCGCCGCCCTCGGGGAACGCCGCGGCGAACTTCTCGGCGTAGCCGGGGATCGACTTCAGGACCGCGATCACCGCGGCCTCGTCGGCCATCGCCATCTCGATCGGGTTCATGATCGGCTTGCCGGCCTGGTCCTCGATGTCGGCCGCGCGGCCGTCCCAGAACTGCGCGACGTGGAGCGCCGCGTTGTAGACCGACGGCGAGTTGCGCGAGCCGAACGCCCCGCCGTGCCCCTCCGAGGTGCGCGCGCGGGCGCCGTCGCGCTCGCGGATGTCGACGCCGAACGCGTCGAGGTCGTGGCACGTGTTGCACGACTGCTTTTGGTTCTTCGACAGTCGCGTGTCGAAGTACAGCATGCGGCCGAGCTCGACCTTCGCGTCGGTGATCGGATTGGCGGGGCTGTCGACCTGGGGAGGCAACGTGCCGAACAGCGGCTTGACCCGCTGGAGCAGCGCCGCGGGCGAGATCGCGTCGGCTGGTTTTGCGGGCGCCGCGGCCTCGAAGCCGGGCGCCGACGACTTGGCGTGGGTGCCGAAGGTCTCGGTGGAGTGGGACTTGCCCTTGTAGACGGCGACGTCCTTCTTCGCGTCGCAGCCGCCCAGCGTCGCTGCGAGCGTGACCACGAGGGCCGCCGTCGCCACGCGCGGGGAGCTGCCGCTGGCGCGCGCGTTGCGGCGGGGGTTGAGGCGAGCTGTCGGGAGGCCGCGGGTCTTCACGGGGGCGATGGTTATCACCGCCGGGCGGAGGTGGAAACGGCCAAGCCTGCGCGCCCCGACCCCCTTGGCGCGCAGCGCCTTGAATGCCCGGGCCGCCGCTGTCACGCTTGCGTCCACGATGTTGCGAACCGCCCTCTGCGTGTGTCTCCTCGCGACCGCCTGCGGCGGCTCGGATGTCGCCTCGCCCACCGAGCGACTGTGGGTGTCCGCGGTGCCGACGTCGACGAAGCAGGAGCTGTCGGCCTTCGTGACCACCCGCACCGGCGAGGGCAAGTACCTCGGCGCCTTCTTCCACGGCTCCGCGCTGCGCGGCACCCACGACGTGTTCGAGTGGAAGGACGACGGCAAGAACGGCGCGGCGCTGGTCTTCCTGCAGGACGGCAAGAAGGCCCACGTCCGCTTCGAGACCTGCACGCCGACCCGCGGGTTCGACTACTGCATCCTCGTCCACGGTGATCCGACCGGGGCGAAGAAGTACCAGTCGCGCAAGCGCTGGAACGTCCGCCGACCGGGCAAGAAGTCGGCGGCGGCCGTGATGGTCCCGCAGATCCTCGCCGAGCTCGCCGAGGACGATGACGAGCTCGAGGCGGCCTTCGCGATCGACGACGCGGACGCGCCGTGAGCCCGGCCGCGGGCGTCGACGAGCTGCTCGCGCGGCTCGTCGCCCAGTTCGCGTCGCCGTACGACCTGCTGCGCGAGCTGGTCCAGAACTCGATGGACGCCGGTGCCGACCGCGTCGACGTGCTCCTGCACACCCACGAGGTCGGCGACGAGGTCGTCTTCGAGATCGAGGTCGCCGACACCGGCAGCGGCATGGACGAGGCGATCATCGACGGCGAGCTGACGCGGCTGTTCTCGTCGAGCAAGACCGCCGATCGCACGATGGCGGGCGGCTTCGGGGTCGGTTTCGTCAGCGTGTTCGCGTGGCAGCCCCACACGGTGCTCGTACACACCGGCCGCGGCGCCGAGGCCTGGGAGCTGCAGTTCTTCGCCGATCGACGGTTCGAGAAGCGCCGCATCGACGAGCCGCTCGAGGGCACGGTGGTCCGGCTGTTCCGCCGCGGGCAGGCGGCGGAGCGCACGGCGATCGCCCACGCCATCCGCGACAGCCTGTGGCGGTGGTGCCGGTTCTGTCCGCTCGACGTGACCTTCGACGATCGGGGCGGCGACCGCGGCGTCGAGACCATCCACGACGATCCGCTCGCGAGTGACGAGCTGCTGGTCGCCACCCACGAGGCCGGCGACACCCGTATCCGCGTGGCGTTCGCGGTGCCGCCGCACGCGGCGCTGCTGCGGCGCGGCTTGGTGCTCGCGGAGGGCGGCCCCGCGGAGGTGCTGCCCCACGCCGCGACGCAGATCGCCGCGTCGTTCGATCACCTGCGCGTCTGGGCCGACTCGTCGTCGCTGCGCACCGACATCGGCCGCGACCACGTCATCGACGACGCGGGCCGGCTCGCGGTCGAGAAGCTCGTCGTCGCCAAGGTGCACGAGCTGCGCGGCGCGCTCATCGAGCGGCTGGCCGGGCTGGCTGCGACGCACGCGGCGTGGACCGCCGAGGTCCACCGCGAGTACGCCTACCTGCACGCGCACCTGCGATGCGAGCGCGACGCGATGGGGGCGGCGCTGCTGCGGCCTCCGGTCGTGCGCAAGGCGGCCGGAGACGCGGCGTCGATGGACGCCATCGCCCGCGCGGCGGTGCACGGCGTGGTCGGCTGGATCGCGCCGGGCGAGGAGTCGGGCCTCGCGACCGTGGCCTTGGGCGCGCGCGCCGGAGTGCCCACCGTGATCGCCACACCCGCGTGCGCCGACGGGTGGCTCGGCGAGTGGTTCGCCGAGCTCGACGTGGGCTTGCATCCGCTGCGGACGATCGTCCGTGAGGTCGCGCCTTTCGAGGGCGCGGTCGGCTTCGTCGCCCTGGTCGCCACGCTGCTGGCGAAGGCGGGCCTCGCCGGCAGCGTGGCCCTGGGGCGACTCGGGGCCGAGGCCGACGCGCTGTGGGGCGTCGGTCTCGCGGGGGTGCCGGGCATGGTCGTCACGGGCGCGCGCCGGCTCGCGCCCGATCGCGGCCGCGCCCTGTGGCTCGACGAGCGCCACGTGCTCGTCCGGGCCGCGCTGGTGCACTTCGCTGTCCAGCCCATCGTCGCGGCGTCGGCGGTCGCGATGGCGATCGCCGGCGCGTGGCCGATCCCCAAGCCCGATCTCGGCGACGTCCTCGACGCCGTCGACGCGGTGCGCGAGGCCCAGGTGTCGCCGTGAGCGAGGACATCGTCACCGGCGTCGTCGCGTCGCGTCGGCTCGGCGCCGGGGCCGGCCCGCGGCACAGCTTCACCGTCGAGCGCACCGAGGCCCGCCTGCGCCTGCGCGAGCGGCCCGGCGAGGGGCCGTGGCACTTCTCGCTCGTGCTCGTGCGCGCGGTGCTGTCGCTCGTCGACTTCGCCGAGGTCGACGCGACGACGACGTCGACCGCGGAGGCCCACACCCTGGAGCTGCGCGTCGCGGTCGATCCGGCGGCGTTGGTCGGCTTCGAGCTCGGCGGCGTCTTCGACGAGGCGCTGCAGCCCGATCCCGGCGTCGGCGACGGCTCGCTCGCGGCGCGGCAGACCCGGGCGCGCAGGCTCCTGGCGCGGGCGCTGAACGAGTCGCTCGCCGCTCGGCCGCGGCAGGTCGACGTCGAGACCCCCGGGGCGTCGCGGTCATTCGTGCGCCGCGCCACCACCACCGGCGATCCCTTCGTCGAGCGCACCGGCACCTCGACCAGCTCGCCCGGGGTGCTCGTGCTGCGCATCGCCCTCGATCGCACCGTGGGCCGGTGGTTCGAGGCCCTGCGCTTCGGCGGCGACGGGTTGTTCGCGCCGGTGCTCGAGCTGTGGCGTGAGCGCGTGCCGGGCCTCGAGCCGCGCAGCCGCGGTGCGGGCATCTCCGTGCGCGCCGATCCGCGCGTCGTCGAGCTCGGCGACTTCGCGCGGCTGTGGGGCGGCAGCGCGGCGCGTGCCCGTCGGTTGCTCCGCGACGGCGTGCTGATGGGCCCGCTCGACGCGGCGCTGCGCGAGGCCGGCGTCGAGATCGATCGCGTCGACGCGATCCTCGAGTGCCCCGCGCTGCAGCTCACCGTCGACGAGGGCAACGTCGTGCGCGACGGGGCCCTCGCGACGTTGGTGGCGTGGCTGCACGACGCCAGCGCGCACTCGAGCGGATCGTTGCTGCAGGCGACGTGGCCCAAGGCGCTCGAGTCGGTGGTCACCGCGGCCGGCCAACCCGTCAGCCTGGCGCAGCTCGCCGAGCAAGCGGCCGCGGGTCAGCCGCTGCCGTACGTGTGGCGCCACGAGGCGACCGCGCTGCCCCTGGCCGCGCGCGGCCGGGTGATGGCGCTGTGGCCCAGCGAGCTGCACCGGCTCGCCGCCGCCCTGCCAGCGGTGCGCTGGGTGCCGGCGCAGATCTTCGGCGACGCCGCATCGGTGGCCAAGGCCGACCTCACCGCGCTTGCGCAGGGATCGTTCCCGCCGCTGCCGATCGCGGTGTCGCCGTGGTCGTTCGCCGGCGCGCCGGCGCTCGCGGTCGACGTGGTCGCGTACGTACATCGTCACGGCGTCGCGACCGGCGGAGCGGTGTGGCTGCTCTCGCTCGATCGCACGCTCGCGCGCAGCACCGACGCCGACGCCGTGGTGGCCGGCGTCACGCTGGTCGCCCGCGTGACACTGCCGGCCGAGCGCGCCGCCCTGGCGCGCGACGTCCCGGCCCTGCGCGAGCTGGCGAAGTGGGTCGCCCACCATGCCGAGCAGCGCCGCGACGCGCTGGTCGCCCACGCGTTCGCGTCGTCGACCGACCCTGCGACGTGCGTGCGCGCGCCATTGGTTGCCCACGCGATCGCCGAGCTCGACGCCCGCGCGCTCGAGCTGCGCTACGTGCCGAGCGACACCGGTGCGCGTCTGGCCTGGCGCGACGATGCGCGGCTGGTGCTCCCGGTCGCGAGCACGCGCGAGGGCGCGCCGCGGACGCTCCGCGACGCGCTCGAGCGGGCTCGCGACACCGGTGGCGTCGTCGTCGGCGAGGCCACGCGCAGGTGGTACGTGCTCGAGGTCCCCGACGCCGCGCACGACACGTGGATCCCCACCGCGCCGGGCCTCGAGGTGCTCGAGCGCGTGCTCGGGCGCCAGGGGCTGTGGGTGCTGCCGACGGTGCCGCAGGCCCACCCCCACGTCGCGCCGGCGGCGAGCCAACCGGGTCTGCTGCTCGATCGGGACGAGGTCGCACGGCTGTTGCTCCGCACCGGCGCCGACGTCCACGCGCGGGCAGCCCTGCTCGCGCACCTGCTCGTCGCGCGGGCCACCGGCGGCGACGCCCTCGGCCTCGCCGACGTCGGGCTGCTGCACGTCTACGATCCGCGCGCCGTCACACCCGATCGCGTCGTGTCGGTGACGGCGCTGCGCGGTGACCCGCGGACGTTCGCGGTCGTGCCCCCGGGGACGGCCTCCCGCGAGCTCGTCGGCCCCGTCGTGATCGCCGGCTGCGGCGAGGCGGCGCTGCTGCACGAGGTGCTCGGGTTACCCCTGGTGCCCGTGCCCGATGGGAGTCGCCGCCACGCGGTGGTCGAGTCGTCGCGCGCCGCCGCGCCGAGCGTGCCCGACGAGCCGGTGCTGCGCTGGCCGGTCGCCGATGCGCTCGCGGTCGGGGCGCTGTCGCTCGGCACGGGGGGCACGCGCGCGAGCGTCGAGCTCTGGGCCCGCGGCCTGCACGTCGGCGAGCTCGAGCTGCCGGCGCCGTTCACCGAGCTCGGCGGTCGGCTGTGGCTGAGCGACGCGGGGGTGCGCGCGGCTCGGCCCGCGATCGAGGCGCTGGTGGTCACGCACGCCCGGGCGATCGTCGCGGCGGCCCGCACCCAGGCCGAGCTCGCGCCGTCGGGCAGCGCCCGTCGACGGACGCTCGAGCGCTTCGTCGCCCACGCGCTGGCCACCGCGAGCGCCGGCGACGATCGCTTCGGCCTGCGCCCGCTGCTCCGTACGCCCCCGCGGCCCCGGGTCCTCTCGGCCGAGGCCGCGAGCGCGGCGCGATTGCCCTCGCTGCGGCGGCTGTGGCTCGGCGCGCTGGTCCGCCACGCGCTCGGCCGATCGAGCAAGGTCGATCGCGCGTGGCTGTCGTGGCGCGTGGCCAAGCTCGCCGACCCCGCGGCGGTGACGTGGGAGATCGAGATCGGTGGACGTCACCGGTGGATCCGCCGCGCCGTCGAGGACGACGCCAGCGCCGTCGACGTGCAGCTCGCCGCGATCGCGATCGTCGCCGAGGTCGGCGCCCAGGCCGGCCTCGAACCGGTGGCGCTCGCCGCCGCGATGCTCCGGATCATCGCGACCGCGCACGTGACCTCGCGGACCTGATCGCGGCGGCGACGGCCCCCGGCGTTTGCGTGGCGCGGGCACCTGCGGCTACGGTCACGCCAATGACAGTCGGTCGATGGCTCGACGAGGCTCCGTTCACGCTCGCGCTGTCGGCGGGGTTCTTCGGCTTCTACTCCCACACCGGGCTGCTCGCCGTGCTCGAGGCCGCGGGCCTGCGTCCGCGGCGGATCGTCGGGGTCTCGGCGGGCTCGCTCGCCGGCGGGCTCTGGGCCGCGGGCCTCGGCGCCGACGCGATCGCGGCCGAGCTGCTCGCGCTGCGTCGACCGGACTTCTGGGATCCGGGCCTGCCGCTGTTCGGGCTGCTGCGCGGCCGCAAGTTCGAGGATCACCTGCGTCGCGTGCTCGCGCCGACCGGCGTCTCCACCGTCGAAGGGTGCGGCGTCGAGTTCGTCTCCATCGCCCACGACGTCGTCGGGCGGAGGACGCTGCCGCTGCACACGGGCGACCTCGCCAAGGCCATCCGCGCCTCGTGCACGGTGCCGCTCATGTTCCGGCCGCTGTGGTGGCAGGGCCGCGTGCTCGTCGACGGCGGCGTCTCGGATCGCATCGGCCGCATCGCGTTCGCACCGGGCGAGCGCGTGCTGCTGCACTACATCCCGTCGCGCAGCCGGTGGCGTCGACCGCCGATCCCGACGAACCTCGCGGGCGTCGACGCGAAGATCCTGGTGACGCCGGGGGTCCCCGCGCTCGGGCCGTTCGCGCTGCAGGACGCCGCGGCGGCGCTCGAGGTCACGCGCGCCCACGCGCGAATCTGGCTCGACAGCCCCGCCTGACGATCAGCCGACCGGCGTCGTCATCGGGTGATCGGTGCCCTCGCAACCCCACTGGAAGTTGTCGAGGAACACGTAGCTGTCGAGGATGGAATCCGCGAGGTCGAACACCGCGAAGACGACCGTGATCTCCTCGCCCGGGGTCACGGGCGCGGTGCTCGACAGCCACTTGGTGCCGGCGTGCTGGGCCATGCACGTGCCGGCGAGCTCGGGGGTGTTGCCGTTGTCGTCGCGGAAGTCGAGGAAGCCGGCGTTGAGCGAGATCGGGTTGCCCTGCTCGTCGAACGAGATGTTGCCCGTCCAGCTCTCGGACTCGAGCCACCCGACGTACATGTCGTTGAAGACGTCCCCGTAGTAGAACGGGTACTCGACCGAGAAGAACGCGAAGTCGTACGAGATCGAGTTGTTGCCGGGGGGCACCGACGCGACGATGCGCATCTCGGTGTAGTCGTTCGCGATCATGCCCTGGTTGAACTGCGCGGCCACCGTGTTCGAGCAGTCGCCGGTGCCGAGCAAGCCCTCGTTGGCCACGCAGTCGCCGCCCACGTCGTTGGTCCGGAGCGGGGCCGGAAGGGTGCCGCCGGGATCGAAGTTGCCGACGTCGTCGTTGCAGTGGGTGGGGCCGACGTCGAGGTCGCCCGCCGGGGTCGGCATGTCGAGGTCGCCGACGAAGCCGCTGCCGATCACCGCGAACTTGCTGCCCTCGCGCGGGTTCCACTCGCCGGTCGAGCCGAAGCCCGTGCGCATGCCGATCGCCGCGGGGCTGCCGTCGACGGTGCCGGTCACCTCGGGCGTGCCGGGGCAGTTGAGGCCGATGGCGTTGAAGAGGTCGGTCGAGCCGTCGTCGCAGGGCTCGTGGCTCATGTCGACGCAGTCGTCGCAGACCTGGCCCTCGGGGCACGGGACGACGCCGCCGGTGCCTCCGACGTCGAGCTTCTCGTCGTCGTCCTCGTCGCCGGCCTCGCCGTCGAGCCCGGTCGGATCGCCGCCCTCGATGCCGCTCGCCGCGACGGTGATTCCCTCGGCGCCGCTGGGATCGTCGGTGCCTTCGCGTCCACCGTTGCACGCGGCGAGGGCGAACATCGACGTCAGCAGAATGGAGTGCCTCATCACAGCCCCACGCTAACAGGAGGGTTGGGGGTGGCCAAGGGCCACGCGAACGCACGCGCGTGCGTTAGGCCCCGCGGTCGCGCGGCGTCGGACGTTCTCGAGACTTGGTCGCCCACGTGGTCGGTGTTGCGTGCGTTCGAGCCGAGGTTCCCGGGCGTCCGCGGTGAACTCCGTAGTTGGCGCTACGCGGCGTTCGAGCGCCGAGGGTTCGGCTCGGTGCGCGCGCGGGTTCGGTCGCGCGGTCGGTTCGGCTCTGGGGTCGGTTCGGCTCTGGGGTCGGCGGCGTCGCGGCTCCGGCCGCACGCGCTGCGCTTTGCACCGGCCTCCAGGGCCCGCCTGGCGCCGCGCTGCTCGGCGATCCGCCGGCGCTGCGGCGGTCGTGTTATGCCGCCGGGCGATGCATGATGCGCCCGCAACGCCGGCCACCGGCTCCGCACCCGTCGTCGACCTCGGCCCGCGCTTCGCAGCGTTCGCGGCCGGTTTGACGCGACCGGTCGTGTTCTTCGACATCGAGGCCACGGGTACGGACCCGAACGCCGACCGGATCGTCGAGCTGTCCGTGGTGCGCATCAACCCCGCCACCGAGGGCGAGCCGGGCGGCATCTTGCCGCCGCGGACGTGGCGGATCAACCCCGGCGTGCACATCCCCAGCGAGGCCAGCGAGATCCACGGCATCTACAACGACGACCTCGCCAACGCGCCGAGCTTCGCCCGCGTCGCCGACGAGATCGCGGCGGCCTTCCAGGGCGCCGATCTGGCCGGATTCTCGATCACGCGGTTCGACGTCCGCATCCTGCAGTCCGAGTTCGTGCGGGCCTCGCGACTGGTCGACTTCTCGCGCGCGCGCATCATCGATGCGCAGGTGATCTACCACCAGCGCGAGCCGCGGAACCTCGCCGCTGCGCTGCGGTTCTATCGCGGACGCGAGCTCGTGGCGGCCCACGGTGCCGAGGCCGACACGCTGGCCTCGCTCGAGGTGTTCGCGGGCCAGCTCGCGCGGTACGAGGACCTCGGCGTCGGGATCGACGACCTGCACGCGATCTCGGCGCAGCACAACGACGCGTACTGCGACGCGGGCCGCCGGTTCGCCTGGCGTGACAACGAGCCGGTCTTCAACTTCGGGCGCATGCGCGGCAAGAGCCTGCGGTGGGTCGCCTCCGATCCGACCGAGCGCGCGTACCTGCGGTGGATGATCGACGGGAACTTCGACGAGGACGCCAAGGACATCGTGCGCGAGGCCCTGAGGGGTCGTATCCGGGCGTCGATGCGCGCGCGCTCGACCGCCGCCGCGGCACCGCGCGCTGGGCTCGCGTAGCGGTCGCCGAGCGATCGATGGCCGAGTCGCCCGCGCCGCCGTCCCCCGCCGTTCGCCCCATCGTTCGCTGGGGCGTCGCCGCGATCGCGGCGATCGGCGTCAGCGTCCTCGGCGTGTGGGGGGGCCGCGCCATCATCCTGCGCCAGCGCCTCGGTGGCTGCGACGACCTCGGCGCGCGCGTCGACACGGTGTGGACCGCGGACGCCCGCGACCTCGTTCTCGACGGCATCCGCCGCAGCGGCGCCGTCGATGCCGACGGGATCGCCGAGCGGACCTCGGCACGGATCGACGAGTTCGCCGCGCGGTGGCACGAGGTCCGCGCCACCGCGTGCGCCGACGCCGAGGTCGAGCTCACCCTCGACCACGCGTACTACGCCCAGGTGACGTGGTGCCTCGACGACGCATTGCTCGGCCTCGAAGCCCTGCTCGGCGAGGCGGCCCGCCCGACTCGCGCGACCGCGTACCGATCGATCGACGCCGCCGCCGAGCTGACGTCGCCGACGGCGTGTCGACGGGCGACGCCCACGGTTCGTTGGCCGCGGCTGCCCGAGGGATCCGAGCGCTCGCACCTGCGCGACGTCCGGACGGCGGTGCAGGTGGCTGCGGCGTCGCGCGGCGACGGGGCGCTCGCGCGGGCGACCGAGGCGCTCGCGGACGCCGAGGCCGTCGGATGGGCGCCGCTCGTCTCGACCGCGGCGCGGGTGCTGTGCCTCCGCCAAGCAGAGGACGGTGACCTCGAGCGCGCCGCCGCCACGTGCACGCGGGCCCACGCCGAGGCGCGTGCGCAGGCGCTGCACGATCTCGCCGCCGATGCGGCGATCGATCTCACGCGCATCGTCGGCGTCGGACTCGGTCGCGCCGACGACGGGCAGTCGTGGGCGCGCGATGCCGGGGTGGCGCTCGACGAGCTCGGCGAGGCCGAGGGCCCGCGGGCGGTGCGGTGGATGGCGGCCCGCGGTGCGCTGGCCCAGCACGCCGGGGCGTGGGCGCAGGCGCGGGCCGATCACGAGCGGGCGCTCGCGATCGCGGCGGGCCTCGACACCGCCGACCCGGTGATCGTCGCGCTGCTCGACGGGCTCGCCGAGGATCTCGAGGGACTCGGCGACGGGGCCGGGGCGCTGGCGATCCGTGAGCGTGCGGTGGCCGAGGCCGAGGTCCTGTACGGCGAGGGGCACCCACGCGTGGTGTCGTTGCGGGTCGGCCTGGCCCGGGCGCGCGGCGGGGACCGGGCCGCCGCCGAGGTCACCCGGGCCGCGCTCGCCCTGGTGCAGGCGTGGAGCGTCGACGCCGAAGCGCTCGTGGCGATGCCCGACTGAACACCGCCGGCCGTGGCCACGGCCGCGTGGAACCGCCGATTCGGGCCCCGCCCTCGTCATTGCGCCGCGCAGTGCACGGGCGTGCTCGACTGTTGGATTTCGTCGTCACCCGTCGATGTGCGAGGGCACGCCGTCACGAAGTCGCGCCGCTCGAGTCGATGGTGGGTACAACCTCGACCCTGCACATTCGTGTCGATCGCGATCAGATCCACAGCGATCGTTGCGGCCTTTTGCGACAGCATCGGCGTCGCCGGCCCTTGACAGCCAGACGCGGGCCTTGGCATCCTCCGCGCATCGGGCGGCGGTGCTGTCCGAAACAAGCAACCCCCAGGTCAGCAGGAATCTCTCAATGCGTCGCATCTTCACCGGCCTCTTCGTTGCCACCGTCGCTGTCTCCTCCGTTGGCTGTTCCTACGGTTCCATGGTTGCCCACGACGGCAAGATCTACGTCGCGCGGAACGACAACTTCCTCTTCGGCGCGCTGCGCAAGCTCTACGAGTGCACCCCGTCGGCCGGCAGCATGGCCTGCGTGCAGATCAAGGGCCGCCCGTAAGCCGAGTTCGCGTCGATCGGCGATTCGCCGATCTCGACGTCTTGGACACCCTCAGCGCCCTCGGGCGCTGCGGGTGTTCATGTTTTCGGGGATGGAAATGCGCCTCTCGATCGCGATTGTCTACGCCGCCGTCGGCCTCGGTGTGCCGGCATGCAATGCCCCGACGCCCGCGCCGCAGCAGGGCCTCGCGTTGACGCACCAGTGGAGCGTGAAGGCCGGTACTTCGTTGTTCGTGCAGGTGAGCTTGGGGGCGACCCCCGACGCGGCCGCCGACGCGATGATGTCGACGATGCCGACGGTGATCCACCAGCTCGGCGAGCGGTGCCGCAGCAACGCGGCTGCGGCGACGCCCGGGGTGTTCACGCTGTCCTTCGCCCTCGAGGGCGGCGTCGCCACGAACCCGACATCGGAGCCCGCCTCGGCCCTCGCGGACTGCGTGATCGGGGCGATGCCCGCGGTGATGAAGGAGCACGCCGCGGCGCTGGCTACGGTGCCGCCCGCCAGCGTCGTGCTGCACCTCGAGCACGCACCGGTCGCGGGCTGACGCCGCTACGGCGTGGGCTCGGTGCTGGGCGTGGGCTCGGTGCTCGGCGCGGGCTCGGTGCTCGGCGCGGTCTCGGTGCTGGGCGTGGGCTCGGTGCTCGGCGTGGGCTCGGGCTTCGCCGGCGTCGCGCCGCCGCCCGACTTCTTCATCGTGTCGTCCCAGTTGAGCACCGCGTCGGGCGAGCCATACAGCGGCTGCAGCTCACAGCAGCGCCCGCCGGCGCAGTTGCCCTCGTCGACGGGGCTGCAGTTCACCGCCCCGCGGATCCAGATCGGCTCCTCCTCGCGGCAGCGGTGCGTCATCCTGCAGCCGGCGAACTTCTTCATGCCCTCGTCGGCGAGCCGACAGCACGCCTCGGGCGCCATCTTCACCGGTTCGTCCGCGGCGTAGCGCGAGTGGCAGCCCAGGGCGCCGCAAAGAAGCGCGACGACGATACCCGCGGAGCCGAACGCGGTCATGGACGATGACGATCTCGAGCGCGCGCGCATGCCCGGCTTATCCGCCAAGGCCGGCGAAAACTCAACCCCACCGCGGGCGCCGGGGCGCCTGATACCCTCGGACGCCCGCAGAGGGCGACACCACGCCCGCGATGTCGAACGATGCCACCCGAGAGGTCGCCGCGCCGTGGCGATCCGTGTCGATCGACGACGCGCGGCTGGCCGACCTGTCCAGGCTGCGGGACCGATCGACCTCGCCACGGATCATCATCGAGGGCGAGCTGGCGCTGCGGCGCGCGCTCGCGGCCGGACATCGCCCGCAGGTCGTGGTCGCGACGCCGGCGTGCGCCGCCCGGCTCGGTGACGTCGGGGCGATCGAGCTGGCGGCCGTGCTCGACGCGGCCGAGCTCGGAGCGCTCGTCGGTCACGAGTTCCACCGCGGCTGCCTCGCCGTGGTGCCGCGCCCGATCGCGGTCGCCGAGGCCTGGCGCGACGCCCTGGCCGCCCTCGCGCTGCGGCCCCACGCCCGCGTCGTCGCGCTCGATCGGATCGCCGACGCCGAGAACGTCGGCGCGGTGATCCGCACCGCCCGCGCGCTCGCGGTCGATCTGGTCGTGCTCGGCCGTGGCTGCGCCGATCCCTACTCGCGCCGCGCGGTGCGGACGTCGATGGGCCACGCCCTCGCGCAGCCGCTGGTCATCGACGTCGATCTCGCGGCGATGCTCGCGGCCGCGGCGACGCAGCTGCCTGCGTGGTCGTGGTGGTGCACGGGCTCGGTGGGCGCCGCCACGGCGCTGCGACCGTTCTCCCGGCCCGAGCCGCTCCCAGCCCACCTCGGCGTCGTGCTCGGCAACGAGGGCGACGGCGTCGCGGAGGCCGTCGCGGCGCGATGCAGCCGCCGGATCGCGATCGCCACCGCGGCCGGGGCCGAGTCGCTCAACGTCGCAGCCGCCGCCGCGATCGTGCTCTGGTCGCTCGCGCCGGCGTGATCACAGCTCGAAGTAGCTCTGCGTCGACAGGTAGCGATCGGCGGTGTCCGGGCACATGACCACGATGCGACGCGGCGCCCCGAGCTCGGCGGCGATCGCCAGCGCGACGTGCACGGCGGCGCCCGACGACATGCCGACGAGGATGCCCTCCTTCGCCGCGAGCTCGCCGGTGCGCGCGAAGGCCTCGGCGTCGGACACCGTGCGGACCTCGTCGATGAGGCTGCGATCGAGCACCGAGGGGACGAACCCCGCGCCGATGCCCTGGATGCGGTGGCGCCCGGCCGGTCCGCCGCTCAGCACGGGCGAGCTCGCCGGCTCGACCGCGACGAGGCGCACGCCGGGCAGCCGCGCGCGCAGGGCCCGACCGACGCCGGTGATCGTGCCGCCGGTGCCGACGCCGGCGACGAAGACGTCGATGTGCCCGTCCGTCGCGGCGAGCAGCTCCTGCGCGGTCGAGCGGGCGTGGGCCTCGGGGTTGGCGTCGTTGTCGAACTGCCGGGGCACGAACGCTCGCGGCTGCTTGCGCGCGATCTCGTCGGCCTTCGCCACGGCGCCGGCGATGTCCAGCTTGGCCGGCGTGAGCACGACCTCGGCGCCGAGCAGCTTGAGCAGGTAGGTGCGCTCGAGTGACATCGAGTCCGGCATCACGAGGATGCAGCGGTAACCACGGGCGGCGCAGATCGACGCCAGGCCGATGCCGGTGTTGCCGGACGTCGGCTCGATGACGACGGTGTCGGCGTCGAGCAGGCCCGCGGCTTCGGCCGCCTCGATCATGCTGAGCGCGGGCCGATCCTTCACGCTGCCGCCGGGGTTGTAGCCCTCGAGCTTGACCAGGACCTCGGCCGCGCCCGCCACGGGGAGCCGACGCAGTCGGACCAGTGGCGTGCTCCCGACGAGCTCGGTGATGTCGTCGGCGATCCGCCGGCCGATCTTGGTGTCGGGCGTCCCGGTCATCCGACGATCCAGAGCAGGGCGAGCGTCACGAGCACCGAGATGAGCGGGGTGACGAGCCAGAGCAGGAGCATGCGCTGCAGCACCGGGTGCTCGCTCGCGGCGCTGGCGTCCTCCTTGACCCGCCAGACGGCGATGACGGCTGCGGCGTTGAGCTGCACGAGGGACTGGGGGATGCCATACCACGACGCGCACAGGAGCATCGTGCCGACGACGAAGCTGACCAGGCTCGCGGCCACCGGGCCGATCGGCACGATGCTGCGACCGACGGTCCGTGCGGGCTCGGGGAAGACCAGCGCGCCGAGGCCGAACACGGGGGCCATCAGGGCGAGGCCGGTGAGGACGTCGACGGCACCGGCGGCGGCGAGCGGCCCGACGACGTTGCCGACGTTGTTCGAGCCGATCGCCATCGCGACGTAGCACGAGGTGCCGAGCACGGCCCAGCGGATCTTGCCCTCGTGCCGGCGCAGGCGCTCGTGCAGGCGGAAGTTCGACGGGCGTAGCGGGTACAGCCGCCGCATGATCACCAGCGTCACGCCGTAGGCGAGCAGCGGCATGAGGATCCACGCCGGCAACAGGCGGTGCAGCAGCACGTCGGTCTCGAGGTGGCCGATCTGCAGCCCGGCGGCGACCAGGGCGAACACGGTCACCCATGACGTCGACTGCGGAACGCCGAGCGCGTTGGCGAGGAACAGCGAGAGCGTCGCCGCGCCGAGGATGCACAGCACGCGCACCGGTGTCATGTCGGCGGGCGGCACGATCCCCGCCGACAGCGTCTTCGCCACCAGTTGCCCCAGGAGGACGGCGCCCGCGATCACGCAGACGCCGTAGAGCAGCGCGGCGGCGCGGCGCGAGAGCAGCCCCGCCCCGAGGGCGACCGAGAACGACGGCGCCAGGCCGCTGCCGCCCATGTTGAGGGCGAACACCGCGCCACAGGCCAGCAGCATCAGGTGAACGGGATCCACGACGACGCGCCGATGGTACACGCGATCGCGACGGCTCATGTGCTCGCGCCTTCGCCGGGCCGGCGCCCGCGCGGCCGTGCTCCCGCGTGATAGGCTGGAGGCTACTGATGCGAGCGGCGATGCGGCTGTGCCTGGTCCTGTGCCCGGTGGCGTGTTTCTCGGAGCCCGGCGGCACCGGGCCGTCGGGGGAGGGGACGACGTCGGCCGACGGCGGGAGTTCGGGCGCGATGACCTCGACCCCGACGACGGACGATCCGACCACCTCCGCCGTGACGAGCAGCGGCGAGGGCGTCACCGTCGATCCCACGACGACGGCGTCCGGAGAGAGCAGCGCGACGGCGGTCGATTCCTCGTCCGACGGCGGCGAGACCGGCGAGGCGTGCCCGCCGGACACGCGGATGATCCCGCCGGTGCCCGTCGGTTGGCAGGGCGTGTTCGCCCTGGCTCGCGTCGGGCCGCAGGGCGAGCCCGCGATGTGTCCGCCGCCGATGCAGGTGGGCGACGGCTTCGTCGAGGGGCCTGTGTCCGACTGCGCGTGCACGTGCAACCCGGGCTGCTGGGTGAACGGCTTCGACGTCGACACGTGCGAGGGGGATCCCGTCGACTTCCTCGGCGCCGTCGATGGCGGGTGCGTGGATTTCGAAGTGCCGGAGGCCCTGCACGTCAGCCTCGCCTACGACGATCTGGCGATCGACGGCGGCTGCGACGACCCCGACGAGCAGGCGACGATCACCGCGGATGCGCGGTACCTCGAGTGCTTGCACGTCAGCGGTGAGCCGTGCATCCCTGCGCCGATGGACCCCGGATTCCTCGGGCCGTGCATCGTGTACGACGACGCGGTGCCGTGCCCGGGCGGCCCGTACAGCGAGCAACACGTGGTCGCGGGGAGCGCCGAGGCGGCCTGCGAGAACTGCCCGTCGTGCTTCGACACCGCCCTCGCGGCATGCAACGCGGCCGACGCGATCGCCTACCCCGAGGCGGGCTGCCAAGGGGCCGGCGCGGCCGTCATCGACACTACATGTTCGTCCGAGGTGGCCCGCTCGGTCGCGGTCGACGTCACCCTCGCGTGCCCGTCCGCGACGCCGCTCCCGGCGACCGTGCAAGGTGAGCGGACCTTTTGCTGCGTCCCCTGAGGGTTTGGTCGCATGATGCTCGGCGTCGTGTCCGACGCACCCCGCGACAGCTCCGTGACCCTGGGCACCGACGGTGTCGACGGTCCCTCGCTCGGGGACTCGCCGCTGGCCGTCGCGGCGCAGGGCGTGGGCGTCGAGGTCGCGCGGCTGCGGCTGCGTGACCGACTCTTCGGCGAGCGCAACGCGCCGCCGCGTGTGGGTCGATACCTGGTGTTGCGTGGGCTCGGCGAGGGCGGCATGGGCGTCGTGTTCAGCGCGCACGATCCCGAGCTCGATCGTCGGGTCGCGGTGAAGGTGATGCGGGCCGCCGACGACGCGCGAGGGCTCGCCAACGCTCGGCTGGTGCGCGAGGCCCAGTCGATCGCACAGGTCTCCGACCCCAACGTCATCGCGGTCTACGAGGTCGGCGTAGACGCGGGTCGGGTCTACATCGCGATGGAGCACGTCGAAGGGGTGACGCTGCGCGCGTGGCTGCGCGAGCGACCGCGGCCGTGGCCCGAGGTCCTCGCGGTGCTGCTTCAGGCCGGCCGCGGGCTCGCGGCAGGGCACGCCGCCAACGTCGTCCATCGCGACTTCAAGCCCGAGAACGCGATGCTCGGGGCTGACGGTCGCGTGCGCGTGCTCGACTTCGGCCTGGCGCGCAGCGGGGAGGAGCGCAGCGGGGAGGAGCGCAGCGGCGAGGAGCGCGTCGCGGTCGCGAGCGTCGACGATGATCTCCAGGCCACCGCGCTGACGCCCGCGGGGGTCGCCGTGGGCACGCCGGCGTACATGGCCCCCGAGCAGTTCGCCGGGGCGCGAGCGGACGCGGCGTCCGATCAGTTCTCGTTCTGCGTCGCGCTGTTCGAGGCGCTCTACGGGCAGCGGCCGTTCGCGGGACGGACCGTCGCCGCGCTGCGCGTCGCGGTGCGCGATGGTGACGTCGTCACGTCGTCGAAACACGACGTGCCGCCGCGCCTGCGCGCGATCGTCCTGCGGGGGTTGAGCGCAGAGCCCTCTCGTCGATGGCCGAGCATGCGCGCGCTGCTCGACGCGCTCGAGCGCCTCGAGGGGCGGCGCCGCGCGCTGCGGTCGACCGGTGTGCTCGCGCTCGCCGGGCTCGTCCCGGTGTCGCTGACGTTGGCGCTCGCGTGGAACCTGGGGGGCGTCGGGCCGGAGCTCGCCGCGTGCACCGCTGGCGCCGAGCGGGCCTCGCGGGCGTGGAGCGAGCCGCGACGCGAGCAGGTCGCTCGGGCATTCGAGGCGGCGGCCCCGGAGTTCGGCGCCCAGGTGGTCGGTATCGCGGACGCCGGGATCGATCGCTACCTCGAGGGGTGGACCGCGGCCTACGCGAGGTCGTGTAGCGCAGATCGCAAACCACCGGACGGGCAGACGATCCTCGATCTCGAGATGGCGTGCCTCGACGCGCGGCTCTCCGAGGTGCGCGCGCTGGTCGAGGTGTGGACGCAGGCGGACGCGGGCGCGGTCGAGCGGGCTGCCGTCGCGATCGACGAGCTCGAGCCCGTGGAGCGCTGCGCCGAGGTCGATCTCGCGTCGGCGGCCCCCGCCCACCTCGCCGCCGCGCGCTCGGCGATCACCGACGAGCTCGCGCGGGTCAAGGCGCTGCGCGCTGCCGGTCGCTTCGGCGAGGGCCTCGCCCTGGCACGCGACCTGGTGCCGCGCGCGCTCGAGCTCGGCCACGTGCCGACGGCCATCGAAGCCCGTCGGGTGCTCGGCCTGCTGCAGCACGACGTCGGCGACTATGCGGCGGCGGAGGCCAGCGCCGAGCGGGCCTACGACGATGCCCGCAGCGCCCATCAGGATCGCGCCGCGTTCGAGGCTGCGCTCGAGCTCGTGACGCTCCTCGGCGATCGACGCGCGCGCCACGATGACGCGTTGCGGTGGGCACGACACGCCCAGGCCGCGCTCGACGGTGCCCCGCCGGATGCCGAGGCCCGCGGTCGTCTCCTCGCGCAAACGGGCCTGGTGCGGTTCCTCGCCGGCGACGCCGAGCGGGGGCTCGTCGAGCAGCGCGAGGCGCTGGCGCTGCTCGAGGAGGCGGACGCCGAGGCTCGGTTCCTCGTGGCCGCGCACGGCAACCTCGGGATGCTCCTTCGCGAGCTCGAGCGGACGGACGAGGCCCTCGAGCACTACCGTCGCGCGCTCGATCTCCTCGCCACGAGCATGCCGCCGGAGAGCATCCAACTGGGACACATCCTCGACGGCCGCGCCGGCGTGCTCTTCGATCGAGGCCAGCTCGCCGAGGCCGAGGTCGACTATCGCCACGCGTTGGCGATCCGCGAGCGCGTGCTCGGGCCCGAACACGCGTTCCTGGCGGCGACCTACTCTGGTCTCGGCACCGTGCTCGTCGCCCTGGGGCGGCTCGACGAAGCGGAGACCCATCACGCGCGGGCGGTGCGGATCTCCGAGGCATCGATGGGGCCGGATCATCGGTTGACGGCGATCGCGACGACCAACCTCGCCGGGGTCTACATCGCTAGGGAGGAGTACGCGCGCGCGCTGCCCCTGGCGCTGCGGGCCCAGGGCGCCGTCGAGCGCTCCGTCGGACCGATGCACCCGGACCTGATCCCGCTGCTCACCAACGTCGCGTACCTCCAAGGTGCCTTGGGCGAGCATGATCGGCTGCTCGCATCGCTGGAGCGGCTCCTCGAGGTCACGCGCGCGACCCACGGTCCGGCGCACCCGAGCGCGCTCGACATCGAGGCCGAGATCGAACGGGTGCGTGCGGTCATGGCGGAGTGATCAAACCGGTCGCCCGTCGGTCTATCGCGAATGGGCGAGGGATCCGATGACCGGCAGTGAAGACGACCTCGGAGGTCTCGAGCTCCGCGACGGCGCCACGCGAGTGCGGGCCCGTGACACCGCTTGGCTCGCCGAAGGAGCCCGACTGCTGCTCGCGGATCTCCGCGCCCACCCGGCGCACGCGCGTCCGGTGGTACCATCAGACCCGATGGACGACTTCGAGTTGCTCGACGCGTGGCGCGCCGGGAGTCGCGAGGCGGGGAGCGAGCTGTTCGAGCGCCACTTCCCGGGCCTGTTCTGGTTCTTCCGCAACAAGGCCGGTGAGTCCGCCGAGGACCTCGTCCAGCAGACGTTCCTGTCCGTCGTCGAGAGCCGCGATCGCTTCCGCAAGGACGCGAGCTTCCGGACCTACCTGTTCACGGTCGCGCGCAGCAAGCTCTACGACTTCGTGGACCGGCACGCGCGACGCGGCGACGCCGTCGACATCGACGCGATGAGCGTGCAGGACCTCGGGTTGTCGCCGACCGCCGACCTCGCCAACGGTGAGCAGCAGCGGATCCTGCTCCACGCCCTGCGGCGGCTGCCGCTGGGCCTGCAGGTCGTGCTCGAGCTGTACTACTTCGAGCGCATCCGCGGCGCGGAGATGGCCGAGGTCCTCGGCATCCCGCACGGCACCGTCCGCAGCCGCGTCCGTCGGGCGCTCGAGCAGCTGCGCGAGCGGCTCGCCGAGCTCGAGCAATCGCCCGAGGGGGTCGAGACCACCATGTCGAACCTCGACGACTGGGCGCAGCTGCTGCGCAAGGCGGCGCTGCGACCGACCGATGGCGGGTCGCCCGTGGGCACCTGACGGGGCGCCCGATCGCGACGTTCGTCACGCGCCCGAGGGGGATCGGAACGTGATGACCAGGACGTCCCGGTGCCCCGTCGTCCCGGGCAGCGCGGGCACGATGGCCTCGGTGCCGTGGCGCACCCGGGTGTCGTCGAGCAGCAGGACCTCGCCGCGCGCCGCGAGCAACGGCCGCGCGAGCACGCGACCAGCCGCGTCGGTGATCGTGGAGCGGCCGCCGTCGACTCCGTCGCGTTCGACGAGCAGGACGCAGACGCCGTCGACCCCGTCGCGGTGGATACCCTCGGGCGTGGGCTCGCCGGGTCGATCGGGCTCGGCGACGACCCGGAAGAGGTGGACCTCCGCCTCGCAGGTCGCGTGCGGGGTGAACAGCGCGGCGCCGAGGCGGAGCAGCGCCGCGAGCACCGGACTGTCGTCGAGCGCCGGGTCCATCGGTGCGAACCACCGCGGGAGGTCGCCGAACAACGGGTTGTGCTCGCGCCGCTGCAGGTGCGCTCGATGGGGCAGGCGGCGCACGTCGGCACCCGCGATCTCGAAGCACGCGTGTCGCCGCCGCCGCGAGCGCCCGCCGTCGGCGAGGTAGCGGTCGGGCGCGAGCGCGTCCCAGTGCGATGCGAGGGGCGGCCACGTCGCGTCCAGATCGACGCCGAGCACGGCGGCGGTCTGCTCGGCGTCGAGGTGCGTCCAGCCGTCGCGATCGAGCCGCCCCCGCAAGGCGCGATCGGCCTCGCGCGGCCCGGAAAACGCTTCTGCGCGCGTGGCGATAGCGTTATCGTGACGCGCCATGAAAGAGAGTAGCAGCGTCGCCCGCCTCGTTCAACGGCTGCGCGAGGCGGTCCTCGCCGCCGAACCCGGCGCACGGCTGCCCTCGGTGCGCGAGTGGATGTCGCGCGAAGGCGTGAGCCCGGTGACGGTACGCCACGCGGTCGCGACCCTCGTCGACGAGGGGCTCATCGAGGCGCGGCCCGGCGACGGCACGTTCGTCGCGGTGCGCCCGGAGTCCGCCGCGTCGGCGCCGGACTACGCCTGGCAGGCGCTCGCGCTGGGGCCGACGCGCGTGTCCTCCGACGCGCTCGAGGGACTGCTCGCCCTGCCCGTGCCCGGCGCGATCAACCTCGCGGGCGGCTACCCGGCCGAGGAGCTCCAGGCGGTGTCGCTCGTCGCGGCGGCCATGGGCCGCGCGGCGCGACGACCCGGCGCGTGGGGGCGCATGCCGCTGTCGGGGATCGAGCCGCTGCGGGCGTGGTTCGCCGGCCAGGTCGGCGACGGCGTGACGGCGAGCGACGTGCTGATCTGTCCCGGCTCCCAGGCGGCGCTCGCCGCTGCGTTCGCGGCCCTCGCCGAGCCCGGGGCGCCGGTGGTGATCGAGTCGCCGACGTACACCGGCGCAATCGTGGCGGCGCGCGCTGCTGGCCTGCGGTTGGTGCCGGTGCCGACCGACGCGGACGGCGTGCGCCCGGACCTGCTGGCGCAGGCGTTCGCCCGCACCGGCGCGCGGCTCTTCTACGGCCAGCCGACCTACGCCAACCCGACCGGGGCGACGCTCGCGGCGGCGCGTCGATCGGCGGTGCTCGAGGTGCTCGAGGCCGCGGGCGCGCTGATGATCGAGGACGACTGGTGCCGCGATCTCGGCTTCGAGGGCGCGGCGCCCCGTCCGCTGGTCGCCAGCGATCGGAACGGGCACTGCGTCTGGATCCGATCGCTGACCAAGTCGGCGGCGCCGGGCCTGCGCATCGCGGCGATCGTGGCCCACGGCGCCGCGTTCACCCGGCTCACCGCCAGCCGCATCATCGGTGACTTCTTCGTGCCCGGGCCGATCCAGGGCGCCGCGCTCGAGCTGGTGGGCGCGCCCGCGTGGAGCCGACACCTACGGACGCTCCGCGGCGCGCTCGTCCAGCGGCGCGATGCCCTGGTCGGCGCGGTACGGCATCACCTCGGCGAGGCCAGCCTGACGCTGATCCCGAGCGGCGGCATGCACCTGTGGGTGCGCCTGCCGGACGGCGTCGACGAGCTCGCGCTCGCGCAACGGATCGCCGCCGCGAAGGTGCTCGTCAGCCCGGGGCGCCGCTGGTTCCCCGCCGAGGCCACGGGCTCGTACCTGCGGATGAGCTACGCGAGCGCGCCGCCCGAGTCGTTCGCGCGCGCCGTCGGGATCGTCGCGCGCGCGCTGCACGACGCCTGACGCGCCCTGTCACCCGCCGGGCGCGATGAACCGCAGCGACGGCTTGTCGAGCATCACCGTGGTGCCCGGCGGCACGCTGTGCGTGAGCCAGACGTTGCCACCGACGATCGATCCGGCGCCGATCACCGTGTCGCCCCCGAGGATGGTGGCGCCGGCGTAGATCGTCACATCGTCCTCGATCGTCGGGTGCCGCTTGAGCCGGCTGCGGCCCGTGCGTCCGCTGACCGAGAGCGCGCCGAGCGTCACGCCCTGGTAGATCTTCACCCGGTCGCCGATCACCGTGGTCTCGCCGACGACCACGCCGGTGCCGTGATCGATGAAGAAGCTGTGGCCGATCGTCGCGCCGGGGTGGATGTCGATCCCCGTCTGGCGGTGGACGATCTCGGTCATCATGCGCGGGATGAGCGGCACGCCCCAGCCGTGCAGCGCGTGCGCGATCCGATGGACGGCGATCGCCTCGATGCCCGGGTAGCTCATGATGATCTCCGAAGCGCTCGCCGCCGCGGGATCGCCTCCGAGGGCCGCCTGCACGTCGGTGTCGAGGATCTCGCGCAGCCGCGGGATCTCGCGCACCACGTCCAGGGCGAGCTGGCGCGCGCGGGCCTCGTTGGCCGCCGCCTCCGCTCCGCTCGACGTGAACGCTCGGCCGGCGACGACCTCGAGCCGACGCAGCACGCGGACGCAGCGCTCGCCGACGAAGTAGCGGCACGTCAGCGCGTCGACCTCGTCCTCGACGAAGTAGCCGGGGAACACGATCGAGAGCAGGTCGTCGAGCAGACCCGAGACCAACGCGCGCGAGGGCAGGTTGGCGCCGTCGAGGTGGTTGATGTTGCCGTGCAGCGCGTACGACGCGACGATGTCGTCGATTGCCTGCGCCAACACGCGCTGATCGAGATCGTCGGCCATCGCCGCGGACGATACCACCCGCGGTGAGCCGCCTGTCGGTCGGATCCTTGGTCGGCCAATTCCGGTCGGCTACACTGCGCGGCGCCGGTCGTCCCGGCGTTACCCGAGCGAGCGTCCCGGTTTGAGCGAAGCCACCGTCACTCCGGATCCCCTCGTGCTGCTGGTTCGAGCGCTGCTCCTCGCGGGGACCGAGGGCCTCGGGGCCCCGCAGGTGGCGGCGTTCGTCTCGGGGTGGACCGCGGCGCTCGACCTCGTCGAGCGCACGGACCTCACCGCCATGGATGGGGACCCCGACCTACGGTCGGCGGTCGCCGGCCTCGTTCGCCGCATTCGAGACGCTCAGCGCAGCGCCTTGAGTGACGACGACGACGACGACCGGGACGCGTCCCCGTAGGCGGTCGTCAGCGCGCCTCGGCCGAGGCGAGCGCCACGTCGGCCGCGCGGGAATCCCGCTCCTCCGCCGATGGCCAATCGATCCGGTGCTTGATCATGCGGCGCTTGAGCGCGTGCCGCGTGATCCCGAGCAGCTGGGCGGCGTCCACGATGCTGCCGCCCTTCTCGAGGGCCTGCAGACACATCATGCGTTCGGCTTTGCGGAGGTTGAGGTCTTCCAGGAGTATCGCCATGGACCCATCGTACGTGAAAACGAGCTGGTGGAAAAGCATTTTTTTGTAAGAACTAATACCTGCACGACTGGACCAGAATGGGCGAAACGGCCCACATATGTCCCGCCGCAGGAGTTTGGCTTGTCACGGGAAGTGCAGTACCGCGCCGATTCACCATGGAAACCTGGCCGTTCGGCCCGTGCATCTTCGCCGAAACGGCAACGCAGCGCACGTGAGTCGCGGTTCTGAAACAGTCCGCCGCACTTTCCGCACCATAGTGGATAAACGATTTTCGCGACCCGCCCCGCCAAGCCACAGGGCCCTCGACGGCCTCGCAGCCGGGGGGTCGGAGCGGCGCGCCCGCAGTCGGCGGCCCTTCGGGCTGCCGGATTCCTTTGGGCATCTGCCGGGCCCCAGTACCATGGCGCCGACGCGGTGCCCGATCACCACAGATCCACGCCGAAGACGGTGATGCGAGTGCTCGTCGTCGACGACGACGTCAGTGTTCGCTTTCCCCTCGAACGCGCACTGCGCAAGGCAGGCATCGAGACCGGCTCGGCGACGAGCGTGCGTCATGCGATCGATCGCCTGCGCAACGAGCCGTTCGACGTGCTGCTCACCGACGTCACGATCGGTGGCATCGACGGCACCACACTGCTGCAGTGGGTCGGCAGCTTCGCGCCGTCGACCCACGCCTTCATCATCTCGTCGAGCGTGAGCGACGAGATTCGCTCGGTCTACGGCAAGTCCGGCGTACGGATCTTCAGCAAGCCGGTCGACATGGACGCGCTGCTCGCCGCGCTCGAGGAGGCCGGCCCGCGCCGCGGCTTCTACGGCAACGCGATCGAGCTCGAGTTCTTCGACTACGTGCAGATGGTCGCGCTGTCGGGCCGCGACAAGCTCGTCGAGGTCGCGACCCCGTCGGGCAAGGGGCTCATCTGGTTCGAGCACGGCGACATCGTGCACTGCGAGTACGAGGAGTTCCGTGGCGAGACGGCGTTCTACAAGCTGCTCGCGGTCAACCGCGGCACGTTCAAGGAGCTGTTCAACCGCAGGGCCCCGCGGCACACGGTGACCCGATCGAGCACGCACCTCTTGATGGAGGCGGCGCGGCAGGCCGACGAGGGGATCCTCGGGCTCGACCGGCCCGACGCGGCGGAGGCCCACGCCGCGCCGCCGGAGCCGGCGCCCGCCGAGGAGCCGCGCACGGTCGAGGCCCCGCGCACGCCGCTCGCCGTGAGCGACGACGACGGCATCGTCGCGGAGGAGACCTCGTTCGAGGAGCTCAACGACGAGGGGCTCGTCGACATCGGCGTCGACGTCCCGCTCGACGGGGCGTTCGACGCCGAGTCGTCGATGACCGGCGCCCTGGTCGACCCGTTGGAGGTGCCGCGTGGCCTGACGTCCGCGGTGCCGCAGCCGGTCGCCAGCCGCGAGCACCCGGTCGGCTTCGACGAGTCCACGCAGCCCCACGCGCGCACCCGGCCGGTGGGCAAGGTCGAGGCCCGCGCGATGCCCTTCGGCGAGAGCTCGCTGGCCGGGCCCGACGACTCCGCCGCCCTCAGCACCGCGGCCGGGCACGCGATCTTCGACGACCCCGACACCCGGACGGGGATGCTCGATCAGTTCTGGCAGTTCGAGGGCATCAACGGCGTCGCGATCATCTCGAGCACCGGCAAGGTCCTCGCGGAGGACATGCGCACCAACAGCTCGCTCGTGACGCTCGCCGGCTTCTACATGCGCGGCGCGGCCCGCATCGCCCGCACGCTGGGCTTCAATGTGTTCGATGGCGTCGTCGCGCGCTCGGTCAACGGTCAGCAGATGGTCATGGTCAGCATGGGCGCGGCTTCGGCGGTGTTGTCCGTGGCGCCCGACGCCGACCCCGAGTCGGTCCGCGACGCGGTGATGGGGGTCGAGTGAGCGAAGGGACCCGCGAACAACTCCTCGATCTCCTCGAGGAGCTCGGTGCGATCCAGGGCGTGCGCGGGGCGTTGATCGCCACCGCCGACGGCGCGATGGCGGCGGGCGCCCGCAGCGGCCTGCCCGCGGTGGTCGCGAACGACGTCGCGAAGACCGTGCGGCGCATGACCGTCGCCTCCGAGACGGTGGGCGTGCCGCTGCGCGAGCTCCTGATCAACTTCGGCCCCGCGCGCATGATCGTGATCCCCCTGACCGAGGACGCCACCGTGGTCGCGTTGCTCGAGCGCGACACCGCCGTGTCGCCGGTGCGCAGCCTCATCGCCGTGCAGGTCGACGCGCTGCGCGAGCTGCTGTCGGCCCACGGCGACGGCGCGCTCGAGGCCCCGATGTCGCAGGAGACCGAGGACGAGATATCCCGGATCCTCTCGGGCGATCTCGCCGGCGTCCTCAACCGCCTGAGCGACCAGTTCTCCACCCACTACGTGCGGACCGGCCACGATGCGGTCCGCGCCGACTCGGTCGTCCGTGAGCAGCTGCGGGAGTGGCTCTTGTGCTGCAACCCGTCGGCGTACACGCTCCCGCTCCTCGCCGACGGGCTCGGACAGCTCCTGGACGAGTACCCCGCCGAGCGCGGCGCCTTCATGGAGGCGGCGCACGACACGATCCGTGCGGCCCAGGGCGACGGCGGCTGAAGCCCTTGCGCGTCCGCGAAAAATCGCGTACCACAACGGCCCTACCGAACGCCCAGGTAGCTCAGTTGGTAGAGCAGCGGACTGAAAATCCGCGTGTCGCTGGTTCGATTCCGGCCCTGGGCACCGGGGGATGATTGGTTTCACGGGGGCGCGGCGGCGTCCGCCGCGAGCGCCCGCGCCTCGGCGACGAGCTCCGGCGGGAATCCGGAGCGCTCGAGCAACGCGATGGCGTTGGTCGCCTGGAGCACCCCGGGCCGCAGGCGGTAGTCGAACACGACGTCGTCCTCCTCGATCTGCTCGGTGAAGTGGCCGAGGGTGTACTGCCGCTCGAGCAGGCCGCAGAGCTCGCGATCGTGCGTCGCGGCGACGACCAGATCGGTGATGGCGAGACGCCGCAGCACCGCCGCGCTCGCGGCGATGCGCTCGTGGGGGTTGGTGCCGCGCAGCGCCTCGTCGAGGACGAACAGGCGCGTGCCGTCGGCGGCGTCGACGAGGGCGTGGATGCGGTCGACCTCGGCCCGGAACAGGCTCACGCCGGCGGCGAGGTCGTCGTGGGCGCCCATCGCCGTGGTGACCCGGAGCGGCCGGCACCGCCACGACCCGGCCGCGGCCAGCCCGATCGCCTGGGCGAGCACCGCGTCGACGGCGATCGCCCGCAGCAGCGTGCTCTTGCCCGCCATGTTGGAGCCGGTGACCAGGAGGCCCGAAGGGCCCAGCGCGACGTCGTTGCCGACCGCGTCGACCACGAGGGGGTGGCGCACGTCGGTCGCGACGAGGCCCACCGCGTCGGTCGTGATCTCCGCGTCGACCAGTGCGTCGTCGTGCGCGCGGAGGTACGCGATCGACAGCGCGGCGTCGATCTCGCCCACGAGGTCGAGCACGCGGAGGTAGTCACCGCGGTGCTCGGCGATCGCGGCCGTCGCCCGCTGATACGCCACGAACTCGGTCAGCGCGAAGGCCCGCGCGTACTCGGCGGCCAGCTCGGTGGTCTCGCCCAGGCGACTCGGACGCGGCGGGGAGACCCGACCGAACGCGCGGCGCAGGGGCCCGATGCGGTCCAGGACCTCGCCGAGGTGGGGAGCCGCGGCCGCCGGGATCGCGGCGCGCAGCGCCTCGGCGACGTCCAGCACGCGGCGGACATCGGCGACGGACTCGAGGTGCGGACCGATGGTGCGGTTGGTGAGCGTGTGGACGACGGGCAGCGCCAGCGCGATCGCGAGGCCGACGAACACCAGCGGCGCGTGACCGAGGGCGATGCCTCCGAGCAGCGACGCTGCCATCGCCACGGGGAGCAGGCGCAGGAGCCACACCGGGCCAGGCAGCCGCGGGAGCGCGCCGCGGAGCGCGGACGCGGCGTACCAGCCGTGCGCGTCACCCAGCCCGAGGAGTACGCGCTGCATGGCCACCCGGGCCTGCCGATCCTCGGCGACCGCCATCGACAGCCCACGCCGCCGCTCGAGCTCCTCCGGGTCGATCGCGGGGCAGCGGAGCATGCGATGCAGAACCTGCGCACCGACCGAGCAGAGCGTGCGATCGATGCGACCGAAGACCCGCGGCATGTCGAGGTCGGACCACGTCGCCGCATCGAGCCGATGACACCCCGCCGGCGGATCCCTCGGCGTGAGGGCGTCGATCGGGCGATCGTCCCGGGATCGGCGCAGCGGCTGACCCCACGTCCGATCGAGCTCCAGCATCGCGGACCGTCGCTCGCGGCGCGCGGCGAGCCACCGCGGCACGGTGAACGCCGCGAGCGCGGTCGCAAAGACGGCTGCGATCGCCGCGAGCTCGGGGGCCTTCATCGGCGAGGCCCAGCATAGGCGATCGCCGCCAGGATCTGTCGCGGGCCCCTCGCTACCCCGGGATCGCCAGCTCCACCGAGATCGCGAAGTGGTCGGACGTGTACATCATGTCCGGCCCGTAGCCCCACTGGTCGACCACCCAGTCGGTGGCCGTCCACGGCGCCCCGGTCATGAACACGTGATCGATCCGACCGGCCGGTTCGTAGCTCGGGACCGGGTCGAGGTTGGTGTCCTGTCGCCACGCGTCGCCGCTCTGCACGAACGCGTCGTCGAACCGCGGGCCTTCACCGTCGACGCCCTGCGTGAGGATGTCGTACGCGAGATCGGCGAGGTCCGAGTTGAAGTCGCCGACCATGAGCACCGGCACCTCGGCGCCGAGGCTCGCCGTGCGCTCGAGCACCAGCGGCGCGCTGCGCTCCTGCGACGGGGCGTTGTTGTCGAAGTGCGTGGTCGCGAAGACGAACTCGACGTCCTCGGCCACGGCCCGCAGCCGTGCCCACGCGACGAGCCGCGGCAGCTGCGGCGCGGCGAAGCCGGTGGAGTAGGGCATGTCGGGCTTGGGCGACAGCCAGTAGAAGCCGTGCTCGACCTCCTCGAACATCTCGGTCCGGTACCAGATGGCGGCGTCGGCGTAGTCGAGCATGTCCTCGGTCGGCTTGGCGAACCAGATGCTGGTGTAGCCAGGGATCTCGGCGGCGATCTCGTCGACCTCGACCGCCGAGAACAGCTCCTGTGTGCCGAGCAGATCGGGATCGTGGCGCCGGATCGTGTCGCCGATGTGCGGGATGCGGGCGTCCCACTGCTCGTAGCCGTCGGGCGTGCAGCTCTCGCACATGATGTTGAAGGTCATCACCCGCCACGGCCCGAGCGGCACGACCGGTGCGCCGGTCGTGGTGTCGCCGCCGCCCGTGTCGGAGGTGACCGCCCCGGAGCTCGTCGACGCGGCCGAGGTCTCGACGGCGCCGGTGGATTCCGCGGCGGGCGACGGCCCATCGTCGCCGCACGCAGCGGCGACGGCGAGGACGACGACGAGTGCTGGACGGCTCAGCACTTGCCGGCCTTCATCTTGCCCTTTTTCAGGCACCAGCGCGCCAGCTCGACCGGCGTTGCCGGGGCGCCGCCCATGCGGTTGCCGACCGTGAACTGGACCTCGCAGCTCTTCGGCGTGCCGGCGAGCACCTCGGAGGTGAAGCCCTGGCCGGTCATGCGCGTGGTCTCGCCGGGCTCGAGGTAGTGCAGCTCGACGCCGGAGAACCAGGTCTTCTCGACGCGCGAGGTGCTGCCGACCTTGCAGGTGACGTGGGCCTCGATCATGCCGTTCTGATCGATCGGCGTCTTGGCGGTGACGTCGGCCTGCACCTTGAGGTTGAACTGGTTGGGGCCCGCGCCGTACGGGGCGACGAGCTCGAGCTTGACGCCGTCGACCGTGGCCGAGGTCGCGGACAGCGGCGTGTCGGCGCCGGGCGCCGGCGCGGCGGGATCACACGCGCCCTCGGTCACCTTGGCGTCCTTGAAGCAGCCCTTCTTCAGCAGGGTCTCCTCGTACTCCGACCAGCTGCCGGCCTTGAGCTTGCGCAGCAGGTACGAGACGTCACAGACGCTGGGCGCCTCGGTGAAGGCGAACGCGGGGTTCCAGTACATCCGCACCGGGCGGACCAGCGATTCGCCGGGCTCGTACTTGAACGGACCGGCCGAGAGGTAGGGGAACTGGGTGTCGACCAGCTTCTGCGTGCCATTGACGCACGCGCTCTTGATCACGAGCTGGGCGTTGTCCTCGATCGCGGCGTTGACCTGCAGCACACCGCTGATCGACACGCCGGGCGCGCCGCCGTACGCGGCGTCGGGCTTCACCGAGAGGTCGAACACCTCGAGCGGCAGCGTAGCCCCCGACATCGCCGCGGCGGCGATCGGCGGGTCGCACGGGCCGACCTTGGTCGCGCCGGTGGCGTCGTAGCACGAGGTCGCCAGGGGCACCGACACGCCGCCGAACCCGGCGCCGAGGCGGAACTCGAGCTGGCACGGGGACATCGCCGCGTCGACGCCCTGGGTGAAGAGCTGGCCGGTGAGCGCCGTCGTCTCGCCCGCGGCGAACTGGTGCAGCTGCTTGCTGTAGTCGGTGAGGTTGACCTGGGCGACGTCGGCGAAGATCCGCGCGTCCTTCTTGCAGGACGCCTTCACGTGGACGTACGTGCCGGTGTTGATCGCCTCGTTGAACTTGGCCTTGGTGTCGATCTTGAGCGTTCCGCCGCCGCTGCCGAACATGCCGCCCGCGGTGATCGTGATGTCCGAGAGCAGCAGCGGCTTCTTCGCGTCCTCCTCGGCCTTCTTCTTGGCCTCGGCGTCGGCGGCGGCCTTCTTCGCGGCCTCGTCGGCGGCGGCCTTCTTCTTGGCCTCCTCTTCGGCGCTGGCCTTCTTCTTGGCCTCCTCGTCGGCGGCGGCCTTCTTCTTGGCCTCTTCGTCGGCGGCGGCCTTCTTCTTGGCCTCTTCGTCGGCGGCGGTCTTCGCCGCGTCGTCGGACTTGGCCTCGTCCTTGCCGGTGAGCTTGTCGCAGCCGGTGAGCGTGAGCGCGGTGGCGAGCGCGGGGGTGAGGAAAGCGCGGACGAGATCGGACGAGCGCGGGTTCGACATGACGGACATGGGCCCTGAACTTGGCAGAGTTGACGCGCACTGGGGAGGTGGGTTGCGCCTGCGAACCGCCGATTTCTCGCGGACGCGCCGACGGCCACGAAACCACGGTTTGCGGCCGTCGCCGGGGATAGACGGGCCGGGTCCGGTTTCGATCACGCGACGGACCGCCGCCCGCAGCCTCGCGCGGCCTCAGCCGGGGTCGGGGTGGCCCACATCGGCGGGCTGGAAGTCCGGCCCGAGCATCACGACGATCTGCGTCCACCCGGCGCGATCGAGCAACGCGCTGGGCAGCTCGGTCCCCAGGGCGCGGTTGATCTTCGCCGCGAGGTCGGCCGCCGCGGCGTCGCGCAGGCGCACGTACGTCCGCGACGTCTCGACGTTCTCGTGATCGAGATCGGCCGCGGCGATCGGGAAGCCCGCGGCCTGCAGCGACCACGCGGCGTGACGCAGCTTGCGCTGGCCGGCGCCGGCGTCGACGAGGCGGATCTGCGGGCCGCTGGCGCGCAGGAACCACCGTTGATCGATCGTGCTGTCGTCGCGCGGCGCGTCGGGCCCGGCGGGCTCGAGCGCGGCGCGGATCACCACGACGACCCGCTCGGCGCCCGGCGACCAGTGCAGCGCGATCGTGCCGGCGTACACCGGCGCGAGGATCTGGGCGTCGGGGGGACGCAGCGCCTCGGCGCGCTCGCGCAGCACCTCGGCGGTGATCGACATCGGCACGTCGAGCAGCTCCCAGCGCTCGGCGCCCGAGCTCCAGCGCAGCACGATCCGCGGCGCGGGGGAGGTCTCACCGGCGATCGCGGGGCCGACCACCCAGCGAAACGCGAAGCCGCTCGATGTCGCCTCGGTGCTGATCTCGCTGCCGGCGGGCGTCGGCGCGATCGCCAGCTCGAGGCGCGCCAGGC
>LNFM01002412.1_pt1 | contig 92398 bp, 87 predicted proteins | sample 596031 | NCBI WGS metagenome assembly LNFM01 (sample SAMN04254537, study PRJNA301005) | activated carbon metagenome | isolation source: dual media filters at the Ann Arbor, Michigan drinking water treatment plant | place: USA: Ann Arbor
GCGCCCCTCGCAGCCGTCAACGCCATGATTTATATGCGAAATATCACGATTACGACAGCGAAATCAGCGACTTACTTGGAGAATGTGGGATCAAGGTCTTCATTAGATGTTCGTGCGCTCGGAAAATTGCAGGCCGTACAATTATGCCGCCTTATATCGTATTGTGAACATAATTATTGTGATAACCGCATCCTTAAATTCAGAATGCACAAAAAAACAATCGTTATACTAAATGGCTCCTTGTCGTGCTGGTGAAAGTTCTGGTTGTGACTGGAGTTCACGCAGGCCCCGCGCCCCGATACTAGTTATGAACACGCCAACTTTGAAATGCTCTTCTCCCAACAGAGGATTGACTTCACGGTGTATTTTGACTATTGCGTCCCCAACTACGCACTGCAATTGTATACTCAATGATTGAGCTGTATAAGCGCGGCGGAGACTTTCCAGAGCCTGTACTCCACGGAACAAATCAATGAGCAAGCAGCCTTTAAAGAAAGTGTTATACGTTGTATCGCGCTTTCCTTCTTTGACAACTACTTTTACGGCCTATGAGATGTCGACCATTCAACAGGCAGGCGTTGACGTTCACGTCGCGACAGTCTGGTCCGCGGAAGACGACAATGAGCCACAGACGATTGAAAAACAATTCATCGACAAAATCTGCGATCTGCGCCTGAGCAATCCGGCCCTCTGGGTGCGCTCGATCCAGGAAATCTTGCTCAAACCTCAGATTTTCATCCTCATCTTCCAGCTTTTCGTCGGACATTTCACTTCTATCTACGCCCTGCTCAAGCTGCTGGTGAGCCTGCCCAAAGGTCTTTATCTGGGTTACTGGGTCAAGAAGCATGGCTTCCAGCACATTCACGCTCACTTTCTGTCCTCGCCTGCGACAGTTGCCCTGATCGCCTCGCGCATTAGCGGTGTTCCCTACACCGTCACAATCCACGCCTTCGACATTTTCGCCACGACGCCCTATGAGCGAAATGCTTCTATCCCTTTGAAATGCGAAAAAGCCGCCGCCTGCATCGTGATTTCAAAATTCAATCTCGACTACATGCGCAAGACATGGCCCAGAATGGGCGGTCGATTTGAACTCATTTATAATGGGATTGATGTCGATTTGTTTTCCAATAAAACGGAACATATAACTGATCCAAATGAGTTTCGCGTCCTCTCGAATGGGCGATTGGTGTACAAGAAAGGCCATGCGTTCCTGCTCGAAGCGGTGGCGAAGCTGCGCAAACAAAATCGAAATGTGAAGCTCCAAATCATCGGGGGGGGGCCTCTTGAAAGCGAACTGCAAGAGCTTGCAAGCCGCTTGGAGATCAAGGAGCATGTAACATTCACAGGCAAGATGCTTCAGGAAGAGATTATTCAGCATTACCGCGCGAGTGATTTGTTTGTCTTGGCCTGTGCGATTTCGCCTGGTGGAGATATGGATGGGTTACCCGTTGTTCTGGTCGAGGCGCTGGCCATGGAAATCCCAACTGTCTCTACGCAGGTATCCGGTGTGCCTGAGATTGTTCAGGATAAGGTGACGGGCCTGTGCGTTCCGCCTCACGACAGTGAGGCGCTGGCTGATGCGATGGCTTATATGATGGATCATCCCGACGAAGCCAGCAAGATGGCCAGAGCAGGTCGCCAGGTTGTAGAAAATCAGTTCAATCGCCACGAGAGCGCTCGCAGGCTGCTGCAGTTGTGGCAGAAGCTCTAGTTGTTCTGAGGCTGTTTGGAATGGGCTCGCGCGCCGACGCCGGTTCACTCTGCACGAAGATGATCGCCAACAATTTATCCATATCGCACCGCAGAACGGGTCTCTGTTGCACAGATTGGCGAACGGCCGAACTTCTCCTATACTTGGACTGACCTTTCCTGCGACCTTCGTGACAGGGATGCCGAGCGCTGTGCAGCCGTTCAGCAAACCAAGTCAGGATCGAACCAGATCGCCAGCGACCCTCGGCGCTTGAGCGGCGCTTTATATGCGGGCCAATTCAGGGTCTTGTAGGTCGGTGTGTTCGGTCTGCTCATGGACGCCAGCTATCACGCGGGATTCACAAGATGAATCCCCGACAGAATTTGAGCAACAGCGCTCACGAGATGAGTTAGTGCGATCATTTACGGGCCCTCGTGCGGGACCGTATGCCCACGCGCCATGAGGGGTTGCCCGTTGTCAAGCATCGCCGTTGTCCGGAAACGGCGTGGCGGAAAGATGATCTGCGAGTTGCTTTTGTGGCAATGACGACGGTATGGTCGATTGTGTGACTGTCGCAAGGGGTTTGGGTCATGTGCGGTCTGTTCGGTGAGTTTGGCCCCGACACCCTGACGCAGCCGGACGCGCTATCGGGCATCTCACGCACCTTGCATCACCGCGGCCCCGACGACGACGGCATCGCGGCGGGCACCGGGTGGATGCTCGGCTTTCGGCGGCTATCCATCCTCGATCTGTCGCAGGCGGGGCATCAACCGATGATGAGCCCCGATGGCCGCTACGTGCTGGCCTTCAATGGCGAGATCTACAATTACCGCGAATTGCGCAGTGCGCTGGAAGAGACGGGCGAAAGCTTCAACAGCGGCACCGACACAGAGGTGCTGTTGCGCCTGCTGACCCTGAAGGGGCCGACCGCGACGCTGGCGCTGGTCAACGGCATGTATGCCTTTGCGCTGGTCGATCTGGCGGAGCGGCGCTTTGTGTTGGCACGCGACCGGCTGGGGGTGAAGCCGCTGGTATTCTACGCGACGCGGCGCGGTTTGCGGTTTGCCTCGGAGCTGAAGGCGCTGCTGGCCTGGCCGGACGCGCCGCGCGAGCTGGACCGCCAGGCGCTCGCCGACTACCTCGCGACCGGATACGTAGCGGGTGCAGGCAGCATCCTGAAAGGATACTTCAAGCTTCTGCCTGGGCATTTCGCCGTGGGATCCCTGGACGCGCCCAAGATCGAGCCGCAACGCTACTGGCATGTGGATATCCGGCCCGGTCGGGATGGGTCCGTCAAGATGGAGGCCGCTGCCGATGCGCTGGATGCGCTTCTGTCGGATGCGGTCACCTTGCGGCTCCGCGCAGACGTGCCGATGGCTCTGCTGCTCTCTGGGGGAATCGACAGCGGCCTGGTGGCCGCGCATGCAGCCGCAACCGGGGCGCCACCGCTGGCGCTGGTCGCGGGCAGCAAGATGACGCAGGATGGCGTACGCGATCCCAGTGACGAGACCGACCTTGCGCGCGCCACTGCGCAGCATTTGGGCCTGACGCTGGAGGAGCTGGACCTCGGCCCCGACGATCTGACTGATCTGGACGCGATCTCGCGCGTCTACGACGAGCCCTTCGCGGATCCCTCCGCCTTGGCAATGATGCGGATCTGCGCGCTGGCGCGCGGGTCGGCCACTGTCTTGTTGTCTGGCGATGGCGGCGACGAAGCTTTCGGCGGCTACCGGCGCTATCTGGAAACTGCGCGGCATGGGTGGCTGACTGCGGTCCCGCCCGCGTTACGGCGGATGGCCTGGGCGATGGGCCGCTCGGTTCTACCACCACGGCAAGCCTTCCAACTGGCCAAGGCGACGCTGCCGGGGGATCTGCTGGGCTCGGTGTTCGATGGGATGGGGCTGATGCGCGACCCGGTGGTACGCGCGGTCCTGCCAGCCGATGTGGCCGGGACGGGCGCAGACGTGACTGCAGCCGTCGCGCAAGGCTGGGGCCAAGATGCAGCCCCGGACATGCTGTCGCGCCAGCGCGCATTCGATTACCGCCAGTATCTGCCCGACGACGTGTTGACCAAGACTGACCGCGCGTCGATGTTCGCCTCGACCGAACTGCGCTCTCCGTTCCTCGATTACCGGATCGTTGAATTTGCGGCCCGGCTGCCAAACGACCTTCTGCGCGACGAGCGACAAGGCAAGCTGGTCCTGCGCCACTTGGCTTCCAAACGGCTTCCCGCTGTGCTGACACGTGCCCCCAAGCGCGGCTTCACCGTGCCGGTCGGGGCGTGGCTTAGATTGCCTGCAGGCGCGGCGATGCTGCGCGAACGACTTCTGGAGCAGTCAGACGGGACACTCTGGCGGACCGAAGGGGTGCGGCAGGTAATCGACATCCATGTATCGGGGCGGCGCGACTGCGGCGATATCCTCTGGCGCCTGCTGATCTTGGAGTCCTGGGCGCGGCACTATTTGAAACCGGGCCAACTGAGAGCGGAGGTCGCTGCTTGAAGCCGGTGCGAGTGGCGATGCTGCGGCGTGGCATGACTTTCTTCAATCGCAGGGATTGCGTTGGCGCGACGCCCCACGGGAATATGGCCCTTCCAAACCCCTGTACAACCGATGGAAGCGTTGGGGCGATGGGGGTCTTCGTCCGGATGATGGGGCCTGCCTGCGAAGGGACCGAGCAGAAGACCGACATGATCGACGCGACCTATCTGAAAGACGCATCGCACGTGTTCGAGCCTGCGGGCGAAAAAGGGGGGCCGACGATCAGCGCGGGCGCCTCATCGGGCGCACGAAGGGTGGGCTGACCACAAAGCTGCACGCCGTCCCCGACGCCACTGACCGCCGGCTGCGGAAGACAAAGGCATAAGGCCACGCGTCCCCGACTGGAAGTCACGCAAAAAGCCCGGCAAATACGACAAGAGCCGCTACAAGCGCCGCGACCGGATCGAGATCATGTTCGGCCATCTGAAGGACGTGCGACCTGCGGCAACTCGCTACGACAGTTGCGCCAAGACCTCTCTGTCAGCCGTCGCCCCCGCCGCAACCGTGATGTTCAGGCTATGAAACAACCAAGTCCTGACCCAAAGATTTCGTGCATGCCCTGTGCTTGAGATTTGAGTACTTTTCAATTCGCATCAGCTTGAAGCCGTTAAACCAGATCTTTCAATGGCACATGACTGATACAAATTAACCAGGCTTCTGCATCTGGTTCCAGCGTTTGGCAAACCGGACGAGCCCTACGGCAAAGCCCGATCCATAACTGAAATGCAGAATGGCAAACACCAGGGGAAGCACCAGGATATAGGAAGGCTGGCTGCGGAAGGCAGTAATCCCTGACGCGACCAAATTCGCGACGATATACAGCCCTGCAAGCCCTGCAAACAGAAACCATGTCGATGGAAACAGGGTCGCGACAATCGCTGTGACAACCAATCCTGAAACCAGAAGCACCGGGGCAAAATGACGCGGCTGCATCTGAAGCGTATGCTTCTGCATGACACGGACTTTATAGAGCCCATATTGATAATACTGCCGCCAGAGTGCTCTTGGTGAGCTGCGGGGGTAGTATTCTGACTTGATCCGAGGACTCAATAGGATTTTGCCATTATGAGCACGCAGACGATAGTTGAACTCGTCGTCTTGATTGCGCATAAACTCTTCGTCAAAGTCACCAATCTCATCGAAAACCTTGCTGCGCCACGCCCCCAGATACACCGTATCAACCCATTCTTCGACTTCAGAATAGTGAAAGCGCGCTCCCCCCACCCCGAACGGGGTACTGGTTGCCAGCGCAACAGCCTTCCCGAATGTGGTCTGGCTGAGGGCGGTCATGCGACCGCCTGCGTTATCCGCCGCGGTTCTTTCCAGAGCAGACACGCACTCGCGCACATAATCGGGCGCGATGATCGTGTGTCCATCGACACGGACAACAATCTCACCCTTTCGCTGCTTCAAAGCCAGATTGAAGCCCGTCGGCACGATACGTCCTGGGTTGTCAATGATTTTGAGCGACACATCAGGATGCTTGGTTGCCAGATTTTCAATCACGGCGCGAGTGGAGTCGGTTGACATCCCATCTGAGATCAGGACTTCCATCCTTGAATGAGGATAGTCCTGGGTCAGAATGGCTCCCAGGCTGCGTTCAATAAAATCGGCCTCATTGCGAATTGGCATAATGATGGTCACAAAGGGCGATGTATTCGTACCCAACAGTTTGGCTCCTCGTTAAAAAGCATTAAAGGCTTGGATCAGGCGCTGTTGCTGCTGACAATATTGCCGACAGCCGAAATCACATCATTCATATCGTCATCTGCCATCTGCCATCTGCCATCCTTGAATTCAAAGTCAGTGACATCGCGCGAACAACGTGAAGAGTTGGGCACGGTTCTTTGCGAGGCTCAGTGATGCGATTGATCCGTTCGTCGAGGGGGTGCAACGGGCTACCCTTCGGGGCCTTGCGCATGACGGCCCAGACCTTGCCCGGCGCCATGAATGCCGCTTCGCGCTCGGCGCTGACATTGCCCTTGTCGGCCAGACGCGCATTGACAGCCGCGAAGGACGCTCGCGTCAGCCCGTGCCGTTCCAGCAAGTGGCAGAAGTTCGGGATGGCGGTCTCCTCCAGAATGCGGTCGTCCCCCCTACTCGATCCCCGCAAAACGGCGCATCGCCTCACTGTCATACAGCGTCTCTTCGGCCATCGACAGGGATCCTTGCGGTGATGCGAAACCCTACCAGATCAGACCGGAACAGGGAGGTTTTTATTAGCCTTTCCCTAGCTCTTTCCGGGACCGGGTTCCATCAAAACAACGCTTGGCAAAGCTATGCGTCTTGGGACTGCACCGACCAACCAGATCACAAGATTGCGAGCGACGTAACGGCGATACAGCAGCGTGCGAACTGTTCGGTGAAGGGCAAATCAGCCTTTCCAGTTCGACAGGGAGAACGACATGACTGCAACGACGTCCCGCTTCGTCTTCGGCGCTTCGCTGGCCTGCGCGCTTGGCGCAATGGCCGTGACCCCGGTGATGGCCCAGGAAATGGAAAAGTGCTTCGGGGTTTCGCTTGCCGGGCAGAACGACTGTGCCGCCGGGCCGGGCACCACCTGCGCCGGCAGTTCGAAGGTGGACTTCCAGGGCAACGCCTGGAAGTTGGTTCCGACCGGCACCTGCCTGACGATGGAACTGCCCGCTGCGGAAGACGGTGCTGCACGGGTGGGTTCGCTGGAAGCCCTGGAGCGTGACGTTCCGGCGGCCTGATCGTTGAATGGCGCGCGGGGCTGACCCGCGCGCCGCCTTAAGGGGTGACCTAGCCATGCTGCCAGCCTTGCCCGGAGCGGGTTTCAAACCGGAACATTTCGCCGCGATCCGTCAGGACCCCGCGGGCATCGGTTTTTTTGAGGTCCACGCCGAAAACTATATGGGTGCGGGCGGATTGCCCCATGCCCAGTTGGCCGCGATCCGCGCTGATCATCCGCTCTCGATCCACGGGGTGGGCTTGTCGATCGGCGGAACGCAGGGGCTTGATGGCTCACACCTGGCGCGGCTGCGCCGCCTTTGCGACCGCTATGAACCAGAGAGCTTTTCCGAGCATCTGGCCTGGTCCAGCCACGGGGCTGAATACCTGAACGATCTGCTCCCCCTGCCCTACACCGAAACTACGCTGGCGATGGTCTGCGATCATGTCGATCAGACCCAGGCGGCGCTGGGACGCCGGATGCTGCTGGAAAACCCGGCGACCTATCTGCGCTTCACCCAATCAACCATCCCCGAGACCGAATTTCTGGCCGAGATTGCGCGCCGGACCGGCTGTGGGTTGCTGCTTGACGTCAACAACGTCTTCGTGTCCTGCACGAACCACGGCACCGACCCGCGCGCCTGGCTTGCGGAGTTTCCGCTGCACCTTGTGGGCGAAATTCACCTTGGCGGACACGATGCTGAGACCCTGCCCTCCGGCCCGCTGCTGATCGACAGCCATGCAGCCCCGGTGGCCGATCCAGTTTGGGCGTTGTTCGCCGAAGTGATCGAAACGGCCGGACCGCTGCCGACGTTGGTAGAGTGGGACAACGATCTGCCCGAATGGCCGGTGCTGGCCGCCGAAGTGGCACGAGCGGCGGCTGTCATGAGCGGAGCCCGCTCCGATGCACAGTCACCCCGGAGGGTGGAACTTGCGCGCGCCGGTTGAGCTTCTGGACGAGTTCGCACTGGCTTTGCGCAGCGGGCCGCTGCCGGATGGACTGACCGCGTTGCTGACGGCCCGCGACCCAAGCGAGGTCGAGCAACGTTTCGCAGTCTACCGCAACAACGTGACCGTAAGCCTCACCGAGGCGCTGGCGCAACGGTTCCCGGTGATAAAGCGGCTGGTGGGCGAGGAATTTTTCGCAGCGCTTGCCCGGCTTTACGCCGAAACCGGCCGACCAAGGTCACCGGTCCTTTCGGAATGGGGCGACGGTTTCGCGCCGTTTCTGGCGCAGTTCCCGCCGTTGGCTCCATACCCGTACATGGCCGACGTGGCGCGGATAGAATATGCGCGGGGTCGGGCGTTCCATGCCGCCGATAGGTCACCGATAAATCCGGCAGACCTCGCCAGCGCCGATCCCGATCGCGTGCGCCTGGAGTTGCATCCTTCGGTGCAGATCCTGCGCCTTGCGTCCCCAGCCGTGACGATCTGGGCGCGCAACCAGCCGGATGCCAGCGAGGGGCCACCCGGACAAGGGCCGGAAACCGCACTAATCCTGCGCGACGGGGCATGGCAGGTGCCAGTGCAGGCAATCGGGCCCGGGGATGAGGCCTTGGTGCAGTCGATCCAGACAGGTGCCAGCCTTGCCGGTGCTGCGCTTGCGGCTCAAGAGGCCGAACCGGGACATGACCCACAACCGCTGCTTGTCGCGCTGATGCGTGCGGGCGTCATAATTAACGCAACGGAGTGACCATCGTGACACCAATAGCCCGGCTCAACCGCCTTTCCGCGCGCATCCCGGACGACCTAGTGTCGCTGATGCTGCGGGTGTTCCCGGCGCTGGTGTTCTGGCAGTCCGGTCGGACCAAGGTGGAAGGTTTCTCGATCAAGCCCTCCACATGGTTTCTGTTCGAGCAGGAATATGCTCTGCCGATCATTCCGTCCGACGTCGCTGCTGTGATGGCGACGGTGGCAGAGCACCTTTTGCCGGCGCTCTTGGTGCTCGGCCTGATGACCCGGCTGTCGGCGCTTGGGCTTCTTGCGATGACTGCCGTCATCCAGGTCTTCGTCTATCCCGACGCGTGGATCACCCACGGGCTGTGGGCAGCACCACTGCTTGCCGTGGCTGCACGTGGGCCGGGGCGTTGGTCGCTGGACCATCACCTTGGTCTGGACCGCGCGGGACGCGGATAGCGATCCGGGCTCCTGGCCCTGTCGTCAGCCTTCTGACCGCTCGCTGAGCAGGCCGGCCCTTCGGCCGGCGCGCGGCGGCGGTAGGGCCGCTTTCCCCACCGTTTTGCTGACTGTCTGGCAATCGCGTTTCAGCTTTCGTCGGGGGCTCGCTTTGGCAACAGGATGCGGCGCTGTTTGCAAAGTGTTTACCAGCAGCAAAAGCCGCCATCCACTAACAGGTCGACGCCGGTGACGAAACTTGCGGCCCCGGACAGCAGGAACACCGCCGGCCCCACCATCTCGTCGACATGTGCCATCCGGCCCATCGGGGTGCCCTCCTCGAAAAGTTTGGTCTGATGGATCATCTCGGGCCGGGTATTCATCGGCGTTGCAGTGTAGCCGGGGCTGATCGTGTTGACGCGGATGCCGCGGTCCACCCATTCCATCGCCATCGACTTGGTCATGTGAATGACCCCAGCCTTGGACGCGTTGTAGTGGCATTGGCTGAGCCCGCGATTGACGATCACGCCCGACATCGAGGCGATGTTGACGATCGAGCCGCGACCGTGGCGCAGCATCGCGCGGGCCTCTGCCTGACACGACAGAAAGACACCCTTCAGGTTGATGTCCATCATCGTCTGGAACTGGGTTTCCGCCATGTCTTCGGCGGAGTTGGCGTTGGCGATGCCCGCAGCGTTCACTGCAAGCGAGAGCGCGCCAAGTTTCGCTTCGGTTTCGGCCACCGCCGTGTGGAGGGACGCGCCCGAGGTGACATCGGCCTGGATCTGGACGGCGCGCCGGCCTGCATCGGCGATGGCGTCAGCGGTCTGCGCCAGCCCGTCATCGGTGCGGCGGTCCAGCAGGGCGACATCCGCGCCGCACTGGGCCAGTCCGATTGCAATCCGTTGCCCGATGCCACTGCCCGCACCGGTGACCAAAGCCACCTGCCCTGTCAGGTCGAACAGCTTTGGTGCATTCAGGGTAATCGCGGTCATCAGGCGCTCCTTCAACTGGTCGCAAGTTCCATTACGCTGACGTCGGTCGCATCCTTGCGGTCAAGGATGCCAGCCTGGCGCCCCTTGGACAGCACGAGAATGCGATGCGAGACGCCCAGCACCTCTTCTAGATCAGAGGAAACGACGATCACGCTGCGCCCCTCGGCCGCCAGGTCGCGGATGATCTCGTAGATTGACGATCGTGCGCCAACATCGATGCCGCGGGTGGGTTCATCCATGACGACCACGCGCGGCTCGCGGGCCAGCCATTTGGCCAGCACGACCTTCTGCTGGTTGCCCCCTGACATCTCGCTTGCGGTCTGCCGCCCGGTACCCTTGACGCCGAAACGCCGGATGTTGGCAGCAGCGAAGTCGCGCATGCGGCGGCGGCTGACGATGCCGCCCGGCGCGATGGCATCGGGGTTGGCGTAGCCGATGTTTTCGGCGATGGAATGGGACAGGATCAGGCCCTGGTGCTTGCGGTCTTCGGGGACCAAAATGATGCCATGTCGAATGGCATCGGCAGGGCTTCGCGGTGTGATCTTGGCCCCGTTCAGCGTGACCTGCCCTGCGGCGATAGGATCAGCGCCGGTGATCGCGCGCACCAGTTCGGTTCTTCCCGCACCGACCAGACCTGCGATGCCGAAGATCTCGCCCTTGCGGACCGAAAACGAGATGTCGGAGAAATCACCCCTTGGCGAAGAAAGACCCTCGACGGCCAGCGTGATCTCATCGCCCGGTTCCGGCATGGCGGGGAACATGCGGTCCAGCGAGCGGCCAACCATCGCCTCGACGATGCTGCGGACGGGAACGTCGCCCTTATCGAACTCCTGCACCTTCGATCCATCCCGCATCACGACGATACGATCGGCGATCTGGCGGATCTCCTCCAGCCGGTGCGAGATGTAGATGATCCCAACCCCCTCGCTCCGCAGCCGGCGGATCTGGGCGAAAAGAAGGTCGACCTCCGCGCCGCCAAGTGCGGCGGTGGGCTCGTCAAGGATGAGAAGCCGGGCATTGCGCGCCAATGCCTTGGCGATCTCGATTAGTTGCTGGTTGGCGGTGGACAGCCCCGCGACCCGTCGCGTCGCCGGAAGGTTGAGGCCCAAACGGCGCAACTGCTCGGTGGCGTCGCGCACCATTCCGGCGCGGTCAACGAAGCCACCCTTCATCGGGTAGCGGCCAACGAAGACGTTTTCGGCAATGGAAAGGTGCGGCAGCAGACGCAGTTCCTGATGGATGAGCCCCAACCCGAGGTCCAGCGCCTCGCGCGGGTTGGCCGGGGCGTAGGCCGCCCCGAGCCAGGTCATGTCGCCCGCAGTCGGGCGGATCGAACCGGCGATGATGGCGGAAAGCGTCGACTTTCCGGCACCGTTCTCGCCCAGCAGCGCCACGACTTCGCCGGGGCAGACGTCGAAGTCCACCCCATGCAGCACCTCGATAGGCCCGTAGGACTTTCGGATGCCGCGCAGCGAAAGGATCGGGGCGCTGGTGGTCATCGGATCATGGGTGGTTGGTCAGGAACTCGCCCGCCTTTTCGCAGGGCGTCAGCACGGCGGCGGACACCTGCATGTCCGGCACGTCCTGCCCGGCGGCGACTGCCAGAGCCGAGTCGACGGCCAGCGTGCCCATTGTGCGGGTGGACTGCGTCGCGGTTACGACGAAGGGACCCGAGCACTTGGACAGGTACTCCAGCGCCGACATGTCGCCGTCATAGCCGCCGATCACCACCTGCGCCTGCAACCCTGCGCCTTCCACGGCCTTGGCAGCCCCCATCGCGATGCCATCGGCCTGACCGAAGATCATCTTCAGGTCCGGGTGCGCCTGCAGGAGGTTCTGGGTGATCGAAAAGCCCTCGTCGGCGGACCACATGTTGGTCCACTGCTGGTCGACCAGTTCCACGCCCGGATTCTCACCGATTGCCTTCATGCAGCCTGCGGTGCGGTCCACCTCGGGCGTGGTGCCCTTCTGGCCGTGAATGATCGCCATCTTGCCCGCGCCGCCGGCCTTTTCGATGACGTACTTGCAGACCTCGTAGGACGAATTCACGCCCTCGCCGCCGATGAAGGTGTCGCCCGGCTCACCTTCGGGGAAGCGGTCGACGTTGATCACCGGAATGCCTGCTTCGCGGGCTAGGCGCGTCGGGACAGCCGCTGCGGCGGCGCCGGCCGGGATGTAGATGAAGGCGTCGATTTCCTGGGTGAGCAGGTCCTGCACCTGGCTGACCTGGGTGTTGGTGTCGTTCTTGGCATCGACCACGACGACCTCTATGCCCTTCTCCTTGGCATAGTTTTCGACGCCGATCTTGATCTGGTTGAAGAAGTCGGCCTGCAGGTTCGGCACGGCAAGGCCAATCTTCTTGACCTCCTGCGCCGACAGAATGGCGGGCATCGACAGGGCAATGGCAGTTGCCGCCATCAGGGTTGTTGTCAGTCTCATCGGTTTCTCCTCCTCTGTGGTTGCGGGTCAGCCCGTCTCCCGGGGCGCGCCCTTTCGTGACCCGCCGGCTGGCGGGTATTCTTCAGCCGCGCTTGCGGAACGTCTCGGCGGTGACGGCCATCAGGATCACCAGTCCAATCACGACCTGCTGCATGAAGGGCGACACCGACAGCAGGTTGAGCCCGTTGCGCAGGACGCCAATGATCAGCACGCCGATGATGGTGCCGCCGATACCCCCGGTGCCGCCTGACAGAGAGGTGCCGCCGATCACCACCGCAGCGATGGCATCAAGTTCGTAGCTGGTGCCGAGCGAGGGCTGGGCCGAGTCGAGGCGTGCGGCCAGCACCAGTCCGGCGAGGCCCGCGAGAAGGCTGCAGACGGTGTAACACATCACGGTCATGCGGTTGACGTTGATGCCGGCCAACCGCGCCACCTCGGGGTTGCCACCGATGGCATAAAGCGACCTTCCACCATAGCGGTAGCGCAGGTAAAGCAGCGTCAGCACGAAGACGACGATCATCACCAGAACGGTAGACGAGACGACACCGCCATAGCGGATGATTGCCCCCATGTTGAACCAAGGCGGAAAGCCTGTGAGCTGCTGGCCATCGGTGATCATGTTGGCCACGCCGCGCGCGATCGACATCATGGCAAGCGTGGCGATGAAGGCGGGCACGTTGAATCGGGTGATCAGCACCCCCGCAATGAAACCGTTCACCGCCGAGGCGACCAGAGCCAGCGCAATCGCTGGCCCCATCGGCATCCCCATCTCGATGTTGAGGTATCCCAGAACCATCATCGACAGCGCCAGGACCGAGCCTACCGCGAGGTCGATACCGCCAATCAGGATGACCAGCGTCATGCCGACGGCGATGATTCCAAGCACGGTGACCTGATCGAGGATGTTCAGAAAATTGCGCACCGACAGGAACTTGTCAGTCGCCACCGACAGGAACAGGCACAAGAGGATCAACCCGATCAGCGGGCCGGTCGCACCGCTCATCACGTTCCAGATGCTGCGAGGTTCGGTTGTGACCTTTACTGCCGCGTCAGACTGCATGCCTTCCCCACCCCACATCGCTAGATAGCATATTTATTCACTCAAGCGATATCATGCGGATGGGGGTTGCGCCTGTCAACCGGGTTTTCAGCCAATTATTTGATCCCTTCTAGCGGTTGACCTCTTGACACTCCGTCTGTTTCGGCAACATTTTCCGAAGATGCATATTTATGCTTATGAGGAAAACGTGCAACCTTCCGCCCTGCCGAATGATCTGGTGCACATCGCCCGCACGATACGCCGCCGCGACCTGCAGGCGGTCTTCGAGGCGGGCGCAGGGCATATCGGCGGTGAAATGTCCGCGATCGACATTCTGACCGCGCTCTATTTCCGTGTCCTGCGGGTCTGGCCGGACCAGCCGCGCAATCCCGAGCGGGACCGTTTCGTGCTGTCGAAAGGCCATACCGCCTGCGCGCTTTATGTGACGCTGGCCAAGCGCGGGTTCTTTCCCGAAGACGAGATTTCAAGCTTCCTGAAACCGTACTCCCGCCTGAACGGCCACCCGGCGAACACCAAGCTGCCCGGCGTCGAAACCTCGACCGGGCCGCTCGGTCACGGGCTGCCAGTCGCCGTCGGCATGGCCAAGGCGGCGCGGATCACGGGCGCGGCGTGGCACACTTATGTCATGACCGGCGATGGCGAGATGCAGGAAGGATCGAACTGGGAGGCGATCATGTCGGCCGCGCAGTTCGGACTTGGCAACCTGACCCTGATCATTGACCACAACCGCTTCCAGCAAGGTGCAGCTCTGGCCGAGACCAACAACCTCGCTCCGCTCAGGCCCAAGATTGAGGCCTTCGGGTGGGATGTGACCGAGATAGACGGCCACAGTATGGACGAGATCGTGCCGGCCCTGGAACGGCGGGGCGCGCGGCCACACTGCGTGGTGGCCCACACCAACAAGGGACAGGGCATTTCCTTCATGCAGGACCGGGTCGACTGGCACCACAAGGTGCCCAACGCCGAGCAGTACCGCCTTGCCATGGCCGAACTGTCGGAGCCGGTCTGATGAACATATCCACCCCGCCCCGCCTGCATGACTGCCGCGATGCCTTTGCCGCGATGCTCGAGGCGCTCGCCGAAGCAGATCCCAGGGTCGTGGCCGTGTGCAACGACTCCGTCGGTTCGTCCAAGCTGGGCGGGTTCAAGGCAAAGTTCCCCGACCGGCTGGTGAATGTGGGCATCGCGGAACAGAACATGGTCGGCGTTGCGGCGGGGCTAGCCAACGGCGGGTTGATCCCCTTCGTCTGCGCGGCGGCCTGTTTTCTGACCGGTCGGGCGCTGGAACAGATCAAGGCGGATATCGCCTATTCGAAGGCGAACGTGAAGCTGGTCGGTATCTCGTCCGGCATGGCCTACGGCGAACTTGGCCCGACGCACCATTCCATCGAGGACTTCGCCTGGATCCGCGTGCTGCCGGATCTGCCGGTGATCGCTCCCTGCGACCCGTCCGAAACAGCAGCGTCGGTGAAGTGGGCGGCGGGGCATGACGGCCCCTGCTTCCTGCGCTTGTCGCGCGTCGGCGTGCCGGACCTGCTGCCCGCCGACCACACCTTCCAGCCGGGCAAGGCTGATCTGTTGAGGCAGGGCAGTGACGTCACGCTGATCGGCAACGGCACGCTGACACACCGGTTGATGACTGCGGCGACGATTCTGGCAGCCCGTGGCGTTCAGGCGCGGGTGCTGAACATGTCCACGGTTCGGCCACTGGACATGGGCGCGGTCGTCGCGGCAGCGACGGAAACCGGTGCAATCCTGACCGCAGAAGAACACTCGACCTTTGGCGGCCTCGGCTCGGCCATTGCCGAGGCGGTGGTTGACCACGCGCCGGTGCCAATGACGCGGCTCGGCGTGCCGGGCATTTTTGCGCCCACCGGATCGGCCGAGTTCCTGTTGGACGAATTCGGCATGGCACCCGCCGCTCTGGCGGCGGCAGCGGAAACGCTCATCGCGCGCAAGCGGGGCTGAGGGATGCGCCAGGCTATCCTCGCAATCGATCAGGGCACGACCAATTCCAAAGCCGTGCTGGTGGATACGGCAGGGAAGATTCTGGCACGCGGCTCCGCAGAGGTGGGGATCGAGTTTCCACAACCCGGCTGGGTGTCACAGGACCCGCTGCGGATCCGTGCATCGGTTTTCGAGGCGATTGCCGCCTGCCTTGCAAATGCGCCGGATGTCAGCGTGATGGGTCTCGCGATCTCGAACCAGCGGGAGTCGGTGACGGTCTGGGATGCAGCAACCGGAGAACCACTGGGGCCGGTGATAAGTTGGCAATGTCGCCGGACCGCTCCGGAATGTGAAGCTCTGGTCGACGCTGGCCATGCCGCACAGGTGCAGGCATTAACCGGGCTGCCGCTCGACCCGATGTTTCCGGGCCCGAAGATGCGCTGGCTTCTGGACCGGGTGACCGCAGGCCGCACCCCGCGGCTCGGCACTATCGACGCATGGCTGATCCATTGCCTGACGGGGGGAGCGGTGCATGCATGCGATGCCTCGAACGCTGCTCGCAGCCAGCTTTACGATTTGGGACGGCTGCGCTGGAGCGAGGATCTGGCCGGGTTGTTCCGTGTGCCACTCGACGCCTTGCCGCAGGTCCGCGACAGCTCCGCCGATTTCGGCGCGACCTTGGGTGTGCCGGGTATTCCTGACGGCACCCCGATCTGCGCCGCCATCGGCGACAGTCACGCCGCGCTGTTTGCCCACGGTGCGTTCGCCCCCGGCGACGCCAAGGTGACCTTCGGAACCGGCTCGTCGATCATGGCGACGCTGCCGGGATTCGTAGCGCCACAAGGCGGGATCACCACGACAATCGCGTGGTCGCTAGCAGGCCGCGCCACTTATGCTTTCGAAGGCAACATCCTCGTTTCGGCAAGCGCCCTGCCCTGGATGGTGGGCATCCTCGGGCTTCCCGACGTTCAGGCGTTGATCGACCTTGCCGAAACCGCCGAACCGGGCGGCCCCGGCTTCGTGCCAGCCTTCGTCGGACTTGGCGCACCCCACTGGTCCACCGAGGCACGGGCGCTGTTTTCCAACATCAGCTTCACGACTACCCGGGCGCAGATGGCACGCTCGGTCACCGACAGCCTGGCTTTGCAGGTGCATGATGTCTTCCAGGCGATCATTGCCCAGAGCCCGGTCCCGCTCGGCAGTCTTTACGCCGATGGCGGGCCAAGCCGCAGCACCTTCCTCATGCAAGGGGTGGCCGACACGCTCAATCATCCTGTCGTGCAATGCGACGCGCCCGAGGCATCCGCTCTTGGCGCGGCCTATCTGGCTGGCATGTCGCTTGGCGTCTGGCCCGACCTTTCGGCGGTTGCCGCCCTGCCCCGCGCCAGCAGACGCCTGACGCCCCGCCCGTCCGACGCCGCCGCCGAAAGACTGCGGGTCTGGCACGATGCAATCCGACGCTCGACGCTCCCCTTCCCGCCCGCTACTGTGAATAAAAATGCAAGCGGGAGCGCGTGAATGGGGCGAGTGAACGAGTTGCGGCTTATCGCCCGGGTCGCACAAATGTATCACGTCGAAAAGAAGCGGCAGGCCGAAATCGCCGAAATCCTGCGGATGTCGCAAGCCACCGTCAGCCGAACCCTGAAGCGGGCCGAGGAAGAGGATATTGTCCGTACCACGGTCATCCCGCCGCCCGGTACCTTCACCGACCTCGAACAGGCGCTGAGGGCCAAGTACGGCCTGACCGAGGCTATCGTCGCTGATTGCACAGAGGACCGCGAAGGTGCCGTCATGGCCCGCATCGGCGAAGCGGCGGCCCATTTCCTTGAAGTCACGCTGGCCGAGGGCGAGATCATCGGCGTATCGAGCTGGAGCCAGACGATCCTGCGCATGGTGGACAACATCCACCCGCTGAAGGCTGCAAAGGCGCGCTATGTGGTGCAGACGCTTGGCGGCATGGGCGACCCGAGTGTGCAGGCCCACGCCACGCAACTGACCACGCGGCTGGCGCGTCTGACCGGCGCCGAACCGCGACTTTTGCCGGTACAAGGGGTGGCGTCCTCGCGCGAAGCAAAGCTCGTTATGCTGGCCGACCCGTTCGTTCGAGAGACGATGGATCTGTTCTCTAGCATCACGCTGGCGATCATCGGCATCGGCGCGGTTGCACCGTCAGAACTGCTCGCACGGTCAGGCAACATCTTTTCGGCACAGGAACTGGCGCGGTTGCAGGAAGAAGGCGTGGCCGGCGAGATTTCGCTGCGCTTCTTTGATCGCGAAGGCCGGGCGCTGCGCACACCGCTCGACGACCGGGTGATCGGCCTCACACTTGACGAATTGGTCAAGGTGGAACGGGTGATGGCACTGGCAGGTGGGCAAACCAAGACAGAAGCCATCGCCGGCGCGCTGCAGGCAGGCATCATCGATGTTCTGGTTACCGACAAATTCACGGCTGCGCGGCTGACGGGGGGTGTTGCATGAGGCGGTTCGAAGGTCAGGCCGTACTGGTCACGGGCGGCAACCGAGGTATTGGCCGCGGCATCGCCATCCGCTTTGCGCAAGAGGGCGCCAGGGTAGCGATCGCCGCAATCGAGAAGGATACGCCGGACGTTGCCGCAGCCATCGCCGCCGAAACCGGGGCACAGGTGGCAGGGTTTTCGCTTGACGTGACCGACGCGGCGGCAATCCGCGACACCTTTGGCGCGGCAGAGGCGGCGCTGGGGCCCCTTTCGGTCTCGGTGCAAAACGCAGGGGTGATCACCATCGCCAAGGTCGAAGACCTGACCGAGCGCGAATGGGACATCAATCTCGACGTGAACACCAAAGGGGTCTTCCTGTGCTGTCAGGAGGCCATCCGCAGGTTCCGCGCCAGCGGCACGAAGGGGCGCTTGATCAACACAGCGTCTGGGCAAGCGCGGCAAGGTTTCATCTACACGCCGCATTACGCGGCCTCGAAGTTCGGCGTGCTGGGCATAACGCAAAGCCTGGCGAAGGAGCTGGCGCCCGAAGGCATCACCGTGAACGCAATCTGCCCCGGCATCATCCACACCGACATGTGGGACTACAATGATCGCGTCTGGGGACAGATGCTGGGAAGCTACGGGCCGGGCGAACTCATGCAGGAATGGGTGCGCGGGATTCCGATGCGCCGCGCTGGCACCCCTGCGGAGGTGGGCGCGCTCGTTGCCTTTCTTGCGTCAGACGATGCGGTCTACATCACCGGTCAGACCATCAATGTTGACGGCGGTCTGATCATGTCGTGACGCAGCCGCCCACGCGGCATCTGGCTGTCCAGAGCGGCGGCGACTGCGGCCAAGTTGCGTCACATGTGGCCATTCTCCTCCTCTCGGAAAAGCTGGCCAAACTCGGTAAAGTTCCTAACCCGGTATCGGCAATAGTCCGACAAGGCTGGCAAGTTTGACCCGGGATCAATCCCGATCACCATCAACCCCGCGGCGTGGGCAGATCTTGCGCCCGGAAGCGCATCTTCGACGGCAAAAGCTGCGTCCGGACCCAACTTCAGCCGCCGCAATGTTTCAAGGTAGGGCAGCGGATCGGGCTTGCCCCGCGGCAGGTCTGCGCCCGAGACTAAGACGCCGATGAGGTCTGAAATGCCCAGTTGTTCCAGCGCAGCAACGATATGTCGGCGTGGAGAAGACGAACAGACGGCGACGTTAAGCCCGGCGCCCACCAGACGAAGCACGGTTTCGGCCGCCCCCGGAACCGGCTGGCGCAACTGCGGCAACAGAACGTCGGCTTCGGCCCCGATCTGGTTCGCAAGCTCGGTTCGGCGGGCGTCAGAAAGATCTGGACCCAGAACTTCGTTCAGAAATCCGCGCAGGCCGCGACCGACGAATGCATCGTACGTATCCTGTGAAGTCCGGATGCCTAGCCCGGCGAGCACGCGGCGCTTGGCTTCTTCCCAGGCAGGTTCGGAAACGACCAGCGTGCCGTCCAGATCGAAGATCGCTGCCTTGTAGTCCGAAATCCGCATTGACTCATTTCCCCTTGCCGAACTGGGATGCTAGGGTCCGGCGACCAGAAGGAATGCCAGATGACCGATCATGACGCCCGCTACGCCGCAGCCCGCCGCATTGCCGCTGAGACCGGCCGCATGGCGCTGGACTATTTCCGGACATGGGAAGCGTTGACCATCGACGTGAAGGGGCATCAGGATTTCGTATCCGAGGCCGACAAGAATGTCGAACTGGCCGTGCGAGCGGCGCTGGCAAAGGCGTTCCCCGATGATGGCATCGTCGGCGAAGAGGGCGCGCCAACGCCGGGAACCAGCGGCTATACTTGGGTGATCGACCCGATCGACGGCACGACAAACTTCATCAACGGCATTCCGCAGTGGTGCGTCATCATCGCCTGCGTCTACGGCGGGCAAACAGTTATCGGCGTGGTGCATGATCCGGTGCATGACGAAATGCACCACGCCGTTGCAGGGGGCAGTGCCTTTTGCAACGACACTCCAATCCAATGCTCGGCCAAGACCTCCCTGCGAGAAGGGTCTCTGGGCGTGGGGTTCTCCGGGCGGACCCATATCGAAGGCATCAAACGGCTGGTGAACCTGTCCTGCGACGCGGGCACAGTGTTCTGGCGCAACGGGTCTGGCGGGCTGTCGCTGGCCTATGTGGCGACGGGGCGCATCCTTGGCTATGTCGAGGAACACATGAACGCCTGGGACTTTCTCGCCGGCCACCTGATCGTGGCCGAAGCTGGCGGGCGGGTCGAGCCGGTGAATGCCGACGAAGCAATCGCACGCGGCGGGCGGGTCGTCGTCGCCGGGGCGGGTGTTTTCGACGCCGTAGCTGGCCTCGCGAAAGCCGCCTACGACGTCTGAGCGGGGATCAGAACCGGGCCTGAAGCGGCGAACGAAATTGTCACCGCGTCGCCCACCCGGAACGGTGTGACCACGTCATCCAGAACAGCAAAGGCAGTGCCGAAGGCGGCGGTCACGGTGTATTCCATCCGGCTGCCGACATAGGTGGCCTTGTCGATCACCGCCGCCACGCCATCCCCTGCCCCGGCGACCAGCCGCATCCTTGACGGGCGGACAGCCAAGGTCGCCGCACCCTGACGCAGCCCACGCGACGGCAGGCGGTGGGTGTAATCGGCGATCCGCACGGTAGCAAGGTCGCCCTCCAGCGCCGTGATCTCCACCGGGATCAGGTTTGCCTCACCGATGAAATCGGCCACGAAGGCATCGGCTGGCGCCTCGTAAAGATCGCGTGGAGTTCCCTTCTGGGCGATGGCGGCATTACGCATCACCACGATCTCGTCCGACACGGCCAGCGCCTCTTCCTGATCGTGGGTGACATAGACCACGGTCAGGCCAAGGTTCTGCTGGATTTCGCGGATCTCCTCGCGGACCTGACGGCGCAGCTTGGCATCGAGGTTCGAGAGGGGTTCGTCGAACAGCAGCACCTGCGGCTCCAGCACCAGCGCCCGCGCGACGGCGACGCGCTGTTGCTGGCCGCCAGACAGTTCCGACGGCAGACGGCTGCCGTAGCCGGTCAGACCCACCAGCTCCAAACCCGCAAGCGCCTTTTCCTTGGTGGCGGCCTTGTCGAAGCCCGAGAACTTCAGCCCGTAGCTGACATTCTCCATCACCGTCATATGCGGGAAAAGCGCGTAGCTCTGGAACACCATCGACACGTCACGGTCAGTGGCGGGCAGCCTGGTCACATCCTTGTCACCGATGAAGATCTGGCCCTCGGAGGCCATCTCCAGCCCCGCGATCATCCGCAAGGTCGTGGTCTTGCCGCAACCCGACGGGCCAAGCAGGGTCACCAGCGTTCCGGCAGCCACTTCGAGGTTGATCCTGTCTACCGCGCGTACCTTGCCACCATAGACCTTGGACACGTTCTCAAAACGGACCGAGGCGGCCTTGGAGTTGAGTTTGCTCATTCAGTGCCCCCCGGCTTGGGCGCTGCGGCGCCCTATCTGCGTGCGTCCGACCAGCAGTTGCAGCAACCCGACGGCGGCAAGCATCACGAAGATCAGCGCGGTGGAATAGGCGATTGCCAGCCCGTAGTCGTTGTTCTCCACCCGGCCGACGATATAGCTGGTGGACATGTCGTAGCGCGCCGAGACAAGGAAGATCACCGCCGAAATCGCCGTCATCGCCTGCACGAAGCTATAGACCAGCGCCGCCAGAATGGCCGGCCGCAACAGCGGCAGGATCACCGCGCGGAAAGTCTGCCAGGAATTTGCGCCCAGCGTCAGCGAGGATTCGTCCAGCGATCGGTCCAACTGGCTCATCGACGCCATGCCCGCGCGGACGCCGACCGGCATGTTGCGGAAGACAAAGCTGATGACAAGGATCAGGCCGGTCCCGGTGATCTCGATCGGGGGCACGTTGAAGGCGAGGATGTAGGCTACCCCGATCACGGTTCCGGGGATTGCGAAAGACAGCATCGTTCCGAACTCGAACGCCGATTTTCCGGCAAAATCCTGCCGGGTCAACAGGTAGGCGGTGATCAGGCCGACAGCGGCGGTCAGCGGTGCCGCGATGGTGGCGATCATGATCGTGGTCCAGAAGCTGGCCCAGGCCGAACCGGACCAGCGCAGGCCATCCTCGCCAAGCTCGACCCGGAAGGCCGTGATGTAGTGCTTGAAGGTCAGCGTGTTGTCGACGCCCCAAAGTTGCACGACCGAGCCATAGGCGATCATGCCATAGACGACCACCGTGAACAGCGACCAAAGGCCAACCACGATGAAGATCGGGATCGACAGCCCGCGCGGCATCACGGCGTGCATACCGCTGTCGCCCTTGCCGGTGACCGTGGTGTAGCGTTTGCGGCCGAGCCAGAACCGCTGCAGGTAAAACGCCCCCAGCGTGAAGGCGAGCAGCACCACCGCCAGCACCGCCGCGCGGCTTTGGTCATACTGCGCGCCGACGATGGCAAAGAAGATCTCGGTCGACAGCACGTCGAAGTTGCCGCCAAGGACCAGCGGGTTGCCGAAATCCGCCATGCTTTCGATGAAGCCGATCAGGAACGCGTTGGCCAGTCCGGGCCGCATCAAGGGCCAGCTCACGGTCCTGAAGGTCTGCCAGCGGTTCGCCCGCAGGGTCTGCGCAGCTTCCTCCATGCTGGGGCTGATGCCTTCGACCACGCCGATCAGAACCAGAAAACACACCGGGGTAAAGGCCAGCACCTGCGCAATCATGATGCCGGGAAGGCCATAGATCCAGCGCGTCGGCTCCACTCCGAAAACTTCGGCCACGGTGGTGGTGACCGTGCCAGAAAGGCCGAACAGCAGGATGATGGCCAGACCGATTACAAAGGGCGGGGTGATGATCGGCAGCACCGACAGCGCGCGCAGCGCCCGCTTGTAGCGAAACCCCGACCGGGTCAGCACCAGCGCAAAGGCCAGTCCGAGGAGGGTGGACAGGATGCCCACAACCACCGCAAGGAACAGCGAGTTCCAGGCCACGCCGCAACGTCCGCCTGACAGGCAACCCAAGCTCCAGATCCGGTCATCAAAAAGCTTGGGAAAGAACCCCAGGACCGAATAGCCGCCGTCATCCGTGGCAAAGGCCGCCAGCATCATGATGAGGATGGGATAAAATACGAAGACGGTGACCACCGCGATCACCCCGCCAATGGCGCCGGTTACAAAGACGTCGCCATTGACCGCGCCGCGCGCCGCGATGCCTTGGGTGAACAGGAACAGGAAGGCCGAGGCGGTGATCATCGCACCGTAGCCCATGCCGAACTGCCGGTCGTCGAAGGGCCCGAAAAGGGCGGTCAGCCAGTCAGCGGTGAAGCCGCGCAAACCGATGCCAAGGCCCTGCGCCACCAGCCAGGAAAAGCCGAACGCCCCCGACACGATCAGAATCTTCGCGTAAAGCGGGTCGGTCTTGCGGCGCCTCAGCACCAGCAGCGGCGCCGCCAGCGCCAGCAGCATCGGCGCCAGCCATAGCTTCTGCCCCGTCGCGATCAACACGGCGGCGGGAGCATAATCCTCGTCCAGCGGCCAGCCGTCGACCAGCCACTCGAACTCCCAGAACCCCTCGACCCCGTACCACGGTAACAGACAGTAGCCGACCCACCCGGCAATGATCCAGAAGATCAGAACCGGATGGGCCGTCTGTTCAAGGCTGACAGTGCGCAAAAGGGCTTACTGCGGCAGGGTCGAAACTTCGGTGTCCCACTTCGACAGAAGACGCTTGCGCTCGTCGGACGAGCCATACTTCTTGAAGTCGTAGTCAATCAGTTTCAGCGTCGCGAGATCGGGAGCCTTGTCCGACTTTTCTGCCGCGACGTTCGACATCACCTGGAAGGCGTTGACCTGAAGCGCCAGGTTCTGCGCCTCGGCAGTGAGCGCCCAGTCGTAGAACTGCTTGGCCTCGTCCAAGTTGCGCGCGCCCTTGATGATCGACATCGAGCCGATCTCATATCCCGTGCCTTCGCAGGGGGCGACGGTCACGACGGGGAAGCCCGCAACAGTGGTGGCAACCGCGTCATGCATGAAGACGATGCCGATCAGCGTTTCGCCCGCGCCTGCTGCCTTGATCGGGGCCGAGCCGGACTTGGTATACTGGTTGATGTTGGCATGCAGCCGTTTCATGTAGTCGAAACCGCCGTCCTCGCCGAACAGCTGCACCATCGAGGCCAGCGTGGTATAGGCCGTTCCCGAGGAGTTCGGGTTCGCCATCTGGACCATGCCCTTGTATTCGGGCTTGGTCAGGTCTTCCCAGCACGCTGGGGCCGGAAGCCCTGCCTTGGCCAGCATGTCCGAGTTGTAGCCAAAGCCCAGTGCGCCGGAATAGATGCCAATGGTCTTGTCGCCGGCACTTTCAGCCTGTGCAATTGCCCATGGGTGCAGCTGGTCGCGCATCGGGCTGACATAGGGTTCGGTCAGGTCTTCTTCAGCCGCCTGCAGGTGCGGGTCACCCGTGCCACCCCACCAGATGTCACCCTTCGGGTTGCTGGCTTCGGCCTGGACCTGGGCAAACGTCTCGCCGCTGGATTTGCGGGTCATCGCAACGTCGATACCGGTGGCCTCTTCGAAGCTTTTCTCCATGATCTGGCACCATTCTTCCTGCGCCGAGCAATAGAGATTGAGGTCCGCCAGCGCAGCAGTAGCCGACAATGACGAGGTTCCGCACAGAATGGCGGAGAAAAGGGCGCGTCTTTTCATGATGTTCCTCCCAGAACGTACAGGTTCGGCCATGCTCTGGCATGGCTTCTTTTCATTGCAGGAGCCTATGCCAAGAAAGGAAGCGCCTACAAACCAAAAATTGTCTGAAGGTCCAGCCGGCCTGTGGAGGACCGGCAGCAACAGCCCCGATCCTTGGCCGCAAGCACAGACCGGATCGCCCACAGCCGCCGCGTCAGAGTTTCTGATCTGGTCGCAGCCACGCGCAATGGCTTTCGTCCCCATGACACCTGCCTTTTCCAAGGCGCGGCATTGACGAAGCGCAACGGGCTGCACCTGCGGCCTGCGCTGATTGACGTTCGCCAGCAGCAGACCACCGGATAGCAATCAGATGTCGTCCGCGAAACTGGACCACGGCGTCCTTTCAGCACAGGCCGTAGCGGGCGACCGCTTCGTCCGGATGCCTCGCTTTGATTCTCAGAACACGGTTCCCGTGAAATGTCGGCTACAGTGGAACATCATCATAGCGCCGGGCGCCCGTAGACGTCGCCAACCCGGGCACGGTTGCCTTGCGCATCAGGTCCAACATCTTGCCTGCCTCGGCTGCATATTGCTTCTGCGCAGCGGCAAAGAACTCTGCCTGAATTTTCTGCATCTCCTCAAGAGTGGTGCAGGCCAACATCGCCTGTTGCGTCTTGATGTCCGTTTGCAGACGGTCCCAGACGAACCGGACTGACTCGGCCCCCATTGCCATCCATGCCTGCGCCAAAGCAGATCCGGCGGTCATTGGATCGCCGAGTCCGGCCGGCCCTGTCTGCCTCGATGCGCTTGGCTCTTCCGTTTTCGACGTTTTCGCGGCCATGGCGTTTCCTTTCCTGTGATGGTGTGGGGGGATGCTGCGCGTTAAATCATCCTGTTTGAAGTGGCCTTTGGGACCAACGGCGACAAGGTCGTTTTGTCGTTCGGGCCGAAACGAAGCTTCACTTTCGCCTCAAATCTACACGGCGAGGGCGCCTATCCCAACGGCTATCAAGAAACAAGCGACCGGTCGATGCGAAGATTTCGCGCCAAGCCAGGCGTCGTCGGCAACCCCGACACGCCCGTGCGCGGGGCCTTTGACAAGTGGCTCAGCCGCGAGGATGCGACGACCGGAAAGGCGCTTGCCTTCAACGATGCTGCGCAGCGTCATCCTTTGTCAGCCCGCGAAACAGCAGCCAGCCCAAGGCAGGAACCAGGCAGGACGCAGCAAATGCAGCAAGGAATGTCCAGCTGTCGGAAACTTGTGAACCCAAGGCGACATAGGTCGCCGCGACAACCCCATTGACCGCCGCGCTGGCGAACAGGAACTGAAACAGTGGGGCGCGTGCCGAGCCTGCCATGACAATCGAAAGTTCTGCCAACATCGGGACCGGACGGCAGATCGCAATGACCGCGACGCCGTGACGTGCAAACCATGCCGACAGCGACGTGCGGCGTTCTTGGCCTGCCATCCGTTCCAGAAGCGGCTCACCAAGCCAACGCCCCATCCCGTAGCCCAATGCGGACCCCAGCATCAGCCCGGCAAAGCAACTGAGGAAAGCTCCGACAGCCGGCAACACAATCGCTGCGCCGACCATCACCAGGCTCGAGGGGATCGGCAAGAGGACGTCGACGGCCAGCAGGCCCGCCACAACCAGACCGCGCAGGACGGCACTGGCCTGTTGCAGCGCCGAACGCGACATATCCTCGAGCGTGCCTTCCCAAAGCGCGAAGGGCACCAGAATGGCCGCGCACAGCAACAGAACGAACCCAGCCAGCCCGAACCCCCTGACCCGACCCACATCAAGCCGCATAAGGCGCCTGCAACGTTCCCTGGAAGTAGGCGCAAAGCAGGTCCGCGTCCCAGCCGCCGATCCAGAACGCAATCTTCCAACCCGAAGGGCTCTGGTTGCCGCCCGGACCGAACGGGGCGGAGTAAAGCTTGCCGCCCAGCACTTCGTCCTCCTGGCCCTTGACCGCACAGGTGCCGCCATCCATCCCGAACCCGAAACGCTCCACCATGACCGAATTGGCCACGCGCCGGTTCGAGGGGTCGTCGCGTCCGATGTACAACTGGGCAAGCCGACCGTCGATCACCGCCATCAGGTCTTCGTTCTTCTGCGTCTTTGGTTGAGCTTCCAATTCGTGCTTGTCCCTCTCAAGCAGGGCGATACGCTCCAAGAGCCGTTTGTAAGGGTCCCACATCCCCGTTGCACGCCGGACGGTGTCGGGTTCGGGAAGCATGCCATACGCCGCCATGCGTGACAGGTTGGCCGCACTGGCCTTGTAGACCGGCTGGGTCGGATCGCCGGAATTGATTGGTACGGTGCGATAGATGTCGATCTTGTCGTTCACGATCCGCATGTTGAAGGGAGAAATCGGCTCCATCCCCGCCACCGTCAGGATCAGGTTGCGGTTTTCCAGCTTTGGGCCATCTTCCCAGTCCATCGCCGCGCCGATCAGCAGCGGGAGCGGCTTGTCAGGCTTGCCGGGTTGCGCGAACTGCCGTGTCGCGCCAGTGACGAACACCCCCATTTTTGGCGAATGGCTGCGGATATACTTCGCCGCTGGCTGCAGTCGGATTTCCCGGTCAAGGTCCGGTTCAGGCCCGAAGGCGAATGTGTAGCCCGAAACGCCGCGCGTCTCGTCGGTGGGGTCGGGGTCAGTGGGAACCCGCATCAGGCCGTAACCGGCAAATTCGACAACGAGCATATCGGGTTCTTTGATCGCGGTCATTGCAGGCTCCTGGCACCCGAAGCGTTCTTGAAATTGTCGGCGATGCGCCAGACGTTCTCGGCCATGAAGGTCAGCCGGTCATTCAGGACCTTGTTGCCCAACCCCGGCTTCTGCAGGTCCACCAAGGCGCGGTACAGCATGTCAAGGTTGGTGGCTATGTTGTCGAAGGCGCTGTTGCGGTGCGGCAGCAGCGCCGAGCGCAGTTCGAAACGGAACGTCGGCCCGGCATTTCCTGCGGTGCCGTCGGCATAGGCTGGCAACTGTGTGATGATCTCGGACAATGGCCGGATCACCATTGTCATCATCGGGAAGAAGGCGGCGTTTTCCAGCGCCATGCTGTCATCTTCGTCCTGATCGGTGGCGCCGAAGAAGCGCGCCAGAAGAAGCAGCATCGTGGTATAAGCCTGATCGAAGGCAAGACTGACCTTCCTCGTCGTCTCGTTGGTGATCAGATTGCCGGATTTGTCTGAATTGCCTCGACCGGGGATTTCGCTGATCGGGTCGGTGATGACATTGCGGGCCGGTTCGAACGAGGGATGATCTTTCTTTTCTTTTTCCAGTTGGATCAGGACTTTGAGGAACTTTCCGTAATGACTCTGTGCACGGTCCGCAGTGCTGCCCTCCCCCTCGTTGACGATCTGATGGATGGTCGCCAATGCGGACGCCAGGTCAGTCACGCCGTTCATCGTGACTGAATACGCGGTCCCCACGCCCTGCTCACCCGACCGGCGGACCTGCTGAGGCTGCGCGCTGTCGGCGATCTTGAACTGGGCGCCGGGCGGTCCGATGAACAGCTGAGCGTTGTCCGTGCCGCCCTTGGAGAGCGTCGTCATGAGCTTGGCGATGCCCTCGTACAAGGCACCAATGGTCACATGGGTCTTGGGGTCATACCAGCCCACATGTTCCTTCAGAAATTTCTGTTCTCCGGGATCGAGATTATCGGGCAGTTCGAACAAGACGAAACGCTGGATGCAGGCTTCACTGAACTTTTCCAGCATCGATACAACGCCGGTCTCGTAGTACTTCGGAGACAGCGGGAAGCTGGGCCGAACCAGATGTGGGGCCTCGCCGATGGCGATCTGAAGGTTGAAGACCAGCCCCATGTGTTCCATCTCCTGGCGGGCAACGTCCAGAAGAACGCCCTGCCAGTCGCGCACGAGGTCGGCCTGGCGTGCCGTCAACCCTTCGGCCATCGACTTTTTCAGCGAGAAGGCAGCGTAGAGGTACTGGCAGCACAACGAATGCTCCAGTTCTGCGGCCTCGGCCAGCATGTCGGCCAGAAGGCCGCGCGAGTAGATCGGATCAAGTGCGGTCTGGCTGGCCGTGTCGATCATCTCGTCTCTCTCAAGCTGGAAGTCGCAAGGGGGCGCGGGCATCCACCACATCCCAGGGCATTTCGGCCGCTTCGAACCGCGCGACGGCGGCGTCGAGCAGTGCATTGCCTTCCTCGGGCCGGCCGGTGGCAGCCAACAGACGGCCAAGCCGTGCCTGCGCCCGCCAGACATAAATCCGGGCATTCAGGCTTTCAGCCTGGGTGATGGCCTTGCGGAATGCGGCTTCGCAGGCAGGCGTGGGTTGACCGGCCAGCACCATCAACTCGGCCTTGATCCGTAGGGTGTCAGACTGTTGCAGCACTTCGCCGGTTCGGGCGGCGACCTGCAACGAATCTTCCGCAGCGGCCAACCCGGCCTGGGCGTCGCCAGCAATCAGATAGGCTTCCGCCAGAAACCCCAGATAATGCGGCAGGCGCAGGCTGGCGCCCATGCCCCGCCACATCGACAGGCCCTGGATCAGCACCGGCAACCCCTCATCGGTCATGCCCTTGATGCACATCGCCCAGCCCTTGAAGCAAAGGCCCTGGGCGATCATGTGTGGAAATCCCTGCTGGGCAGCAACTGCCAAGGCGGAGTCGATACATTCAAGGACTGCGTCCGCGTCATGCAGCGAGGTCAGCAGCGCGGGGTGCGCAAGCCTGGTGAACGTATGGGTAAACGCGTTTGGCGTCGACGGCGTCATCTCGATGCCCATCGCCGTCAGGCCGCGCGCCTTTGTGGCATTGCCCAGCAGACATTCGGCAAGACCAAGGTGATAGAGACAGAACAGCCCCTGGTTCTTGCCGGTGAACTGCATGTGCTGGTGATGTGTGGCGTGATCGTAAAGATCCCAGCAGCGTTCAAGATGGCGCAGTCCCTGCTCGATATCGCCCCGGTACAGAACCAGCGCACCAAACTCGTGCTCGGCCGCCATGATCCACTCGGTATTCTGAACCGATTCCGCAATTCTCAGGGCATTAACGGCCATCTTGAACGCATCGTCAAAGTCCCCCCGGACGATGGAATAGGACAGCAGGCCGATGGCGGTGGGGAAGGTCTCGACACCGGCGCCGGCCGCATCCCAGGCGGAATAGGCCCGTTGGTACACCTCGCCGACCTGCGGCGCTGACCAGCCGTAGAGCATCGTCAGGGCAACGCCCTTCAGGCCGGAAATCCCCAGTTCTGCGCTGGCAAGAGCCTTGCACTTCAGGCCGCTGCGGCTCAGTTGCAGCGCCTTGTCGAACAGGCGCACCGCTTCCTGATTTGCAAAGCGCTCCATCGCGGTCAAACCGGCCTTTGTGTACCAACCCGAAGCGGCCATGATCTCGCCACCCTGTTCGAAATGCCAGGCGATGCGCTCCGCCGGATGGGCGATACCGTGTTCCAGATCACTCAACAGCGTGACCGAGATGCGTCGATGCAGTTCTGCCCGGTCACTGCGCAGCAAGCCATCGGCCAGCACGTCCTGGATCAACGCATGCTGGAAACGGTAGGCACCTTCCTGCGCCCCCGCAGGACGGGAAACGATATTGACCTCTTCCATGTCGCCAAGGACGCTGGATACCGCTTCCGTGTCCCGCCCGGTTACTCGCGCCAGCAGGTTGCGGTCAAAGTCACGGCCCAGAAGCGCTGCCACCTGAATTGTCTGTCGGCTGCCGCCCAACCGGTCGACGCGCGCCATGAGTGCGTCCTGCAACGTGTCAGGCACATCCGCCAGACCACCCCCACCCGCCTGCTCAAGCACGGCACGGGTAAGTTCCTCGATAAAAAGCGGCACCCCGTCGGCCTTTGCCACGATAGCACTGATCTGGCCCTCGGTCAGCGGTGCCTCGCCGGCGATCCGCTGCACGAATTCGGCGCACTCCGCATCCCCCAACCGCTGTAGCCGGATGCGTGTGACATTCCCGGCATCCTGCCATAGGTCATCGATTTCGTCGCGGTAGGTCGTCAACAGCAGCAACGGCAGATTTGTCGACTGCTCCACAAGCACCTGCATCAGTTCGGCGGTCGACGGGTCGCTCCAGTGCGAATCTTCCAGCACCAGCAGAAGCGGTGTGTCCTTAGCACGGGCCACGATCTGCTCGAGGATGACTTCGATGGTGCGTCGACGGATTCGCGGCGGCGAGTAATCCTGCAGCAGCGCGCTGGAAGGCGGCAGGCCCAGCAGCCGTTCGAACAGCACCAGAACTTCGCCCCGGTCACTTGCGACCGGCAGCAATGCCGCTTCCAGCTGCGCCCTTCGTCCTGCGTCGGTGTCCGCGTCCAGGCCCGCTGCGTAATGCCCGATGATCGGAGCATAGGCGGTGATGCTCTCGTTCGGCGAACAGAACCAGGACATGACGTCCATGCCATTGCCAAGTGCGCGGTCCGACAATTCATGTGCGACCCGGGATTTGCCGATGCCAGGCTCGCCGCGGATGGTGACGATGCCGCCCCGACCGGCACAGGCCGCATCGCAGGCCGAGTGCAGGGTCGCAAGGCTGTCGCTGCGCCCGACAAGGTCCGACATCAAGCCGCCGCGCAGGGCAATGAAGCGAGACCGGGCCTCGCGGCCGCTCGTTACGCTCCAAATGGGTACGGGCTGGCTAAAGCCTCTTATCTCCTGCTTGCCAAGTGGCGCCACCGTCATCAGGTCGCCCAGCAAGCGCCTGGTGCGTTCCTCGATCATCACCTGGCCTGGGGCGGCCAAGGATTGCAGACGCGCGGCCAGATGGGCAGTTTCGCCGATCACGCTGATCTCGCGCGCGCTGCCTTGTCCGATCACGTCGCCGATCACAACCCGTCCGGTAGCCACCCCGACGCGGACGTGAACCGCGGTGCCATCGGGCCATTTCAGGTCGTTCAGGGCCGCGACAACGTCCAGACCGGCTCGGACCGCCGCTTCGGCGTTGTTCTCCAATCCCTTGGGATAACCGAAATAGACCAGCGCTCCGTCTCCCATGAACTTGGCGACAAAGCCCTGATGGGCCTTCGCAGCCACCTCGACCGCCGTGGTGAAAGCCCTGATCACCTGGCGGCTTTCTTCGGGATCGATCTTCAGGATGGCTTGGGTCGAGCTGACGATGTCGCAGAACAGCAAGGTCATCTGCCGCCGTTCAGCACCTCGAGGGGCCACTAAGTCGCCGTGGGCTTCGTTCTGGCCTAACTGTTCGATCGCACTCAGCAATTTGCGCCGGTGGCCCACGGCCCCGATACCCATTGCCGTCAGGTCCTCGGCGCGGATTTCGGGCAGGACAGAGCTATCGATGGCGTTCTCGAGGAATACCTCGTGATATTGCTCCAGACCCAACTGGCGAAGCCATGTTTCGATATTGATCTCGGTCTTGCCCACACCCACGTCCTGACTGAATCTGATATGCGCGGCTTGCTCAGAACGCGCAGTAGCTGGTTATCCTGAGGTCACTGGTTACTACTGCGGATCGGCGGGCCTGATGCCTTGCTCGAAACGAAACAGGTTATGTGCGTCGACATCCGCCTTGATGTTGCGCAGCCGCTGCAAATTCTCGCCAAAATAGCGATCTGCAAAATCGGACGTCCGACGGTTTGGATAGTTCTGATAAGCCCGTCCTGACGAAATCGGTGTCATGGTTTGCTCAAAAAGTCCGATGTAGTCCAGCGCCGCCTGTCGATCATCTTCAGCCAGCCAGAAGGAGTAGACTGCCAGATCAAACCGGTCCTTGCGATGGACAAAAGCCGTGTCGCCCGGTTTCTTTGCGTTGATCTGGCCGCCGTAGGGTTCCAGGGCAAACAGGTTTACCTTCACCGGCGACTTCAGCAAAGTGTCGATGATCGCCCTGAATTCCTTTGGGCCAAGGCCGTCTCCCATGATCCGGGATGTCGAAACAGCCCGGATGGCCGGCGGCACTGAAGGCAACTCCACAGGCGTGGACAAAAGCTCGCGGTTCAGTTTGCCATAACTGCCCGCCTGCCAGTAGTCGCGCTGACTGACCGGGTCTTCAAGGGTGCCGACGATATCTGCCAGCAGGACCTCCACGTCGATCGGAGGCCCCTCGTACATGCCGCGCAGGTACATGTTCGGCCGGCCGTCGGTGAAGGTCATCGCTATCTGATGTCCGAGGCCCTTGGGGACCTTGGCCCCGGTAAGCTTCTCGTACCAGATCTGTAACGCCTTTTCGGCCCTCGTGATATTGGCTGGTGTATCCAGTGGCCAGTGATAGCCAAAGCCCCACAGCGGGCCGATGGGCCGCAGATTGTAGGTGATCTCAACGATGACTCCGAAATTGTTGCCGGTGCCACCGCGCACGGCCCAGAACAGGTCTTTGTTCTGTGTATCGCTTGCCGTTACGACTGTGCCGTTTGCCAGCACGACGCGAACTTCCTGGACGCAGTCGCAATTCATGCCGTTGGTCAGCGCGGTGAAGCCATAGCCGCCGCCCTGCATGTAACCGCCGACCGAAACCGTTTCGCAGCCACCAGTGGTCATGTTCAACCCGTAAGCGTCCAGCATCGGGTTGATCGTGGCGAAACTGGTCCCGCCGCCGACCCTCATGGTCCTGGTGGCCTCATCGATCAGCACATAGGACAGGTTCGACAGGTCGATGATCATCTGATCATTGGCCGAAAACCCGGCGGTCGAATGTCCGCCTGACCGGCAGACCGGATTGAGGTTGGTCTTCCGCGCGAAATTGATCGCCTTCACCACGTCGCTTTCGACATGGCAATAGACAATAACCTGCGGATAATGCTGAAAGGTCGGCACAAACAACTGGCGTGCCAGATGGTAGTTCGGGTCGGTTTGCAGGACCAGCGTGCCGGCCAAACCGGATTGAAGTTCGGTGAGATCGGCTTCGGTAAAATTCAGCGACCCGCCCTTGCTGACAAGCGGGTCAAACACACTGAACAGCGCCGGAATGTTCGTCGGCTTACGCAAGCGCATGTGTATCCCCCCGCTCAGCGATTTTACTTGGGCAATGCCGAGTCGTTGGCAGCAAGCTAGGCTTCCGCCACAATGGTTGTCAAAGCCAGAACTGACCGCTTGATCAACTACTTGATGCAAAGCCCGCGGGCGCCGCGCTCTATGCGGATGGCCCTGCCGCGACCGGCGGTTCCCGCAGCACCTCGCGACGCTCTCGCCGAAAAACAGGAACCCCGCAAAGCAAGCTGCGTTGGTCAAGGCAAGAATACCCTGCAGTTGAAAGAAGTGAGGACCCGTCATGTTCAAGTTCATTGGTGGCACCGTCGGTATCATTTTCCTGATCGGCCTGCTGGTTGTGATCGGCATCCTGTCGCTGATATTTTGACCGGTCCGACCGGATCAGTTGCTGATGGGACTGCCTTTCGGTGTCCTTGGCCTGCGCTTACGACCCCATTCGTGGCCTTGGACCTATCTGGTCAGGGCTACGTCCACGGCTATCCCTGACTGACCAATCCCCCGATGCTGCGACCTTCAGCAATCGGTTTTCGTTTCCCCACAACGGCGGACCGGTCATCCCAAAAATGTTTAGGCAAGTTGGAACCGATCATCTGCCAGTGCGTTTGGCTTCAGGGGCATTGACAAGGATCAGGCGTGACGCGCACCGGAAATCCGGCGTCTACAGCTGACGGTAGAGAGCTGCGGGCGCTCTATGAGTTTACTGACGCCATCTACCGCGCGCGCAGTGTCGAGGACGTCTACGCGGCCGCCCTGAATGCGATCACGCGAACCTTGGGGTGCGAGCGGGCCTCGATCCTACTTTTCGATGCCGAGGGAACCATGCGTTTCGTGGCCTGGCAGGGGCTTTCGGATCATTACCGCGACAAGTTGACGGGCCACAGTCCCTGGCGGCGGGGTGACCTTGATCCGTCGCCGATCTTTGTCAGCGACATCCATGCGACAGACGAGCCGGAGTGGATCAAACAGGAAATCGCTCGCGAAGGGATCGTCAGCCTCGGCTTCTTTCCCCTGACCGAGGAAGGCCGGGTCATCGGCAAGTTCATGACCTATTATGGCGAGCGCCAAAGTTTCGAGCCACATGTGATGGAGCTGGCCATCACCATTGCCCGTCAACTTGGTTTCAGCCTCAGCAAGGCGCGGGCCGAAGCGTCGCGCGCGGCCGCTCTCGTTGACCTGCGCATGTCCGAAGCCCGGTTTCGCCTGATGTCCGAGCAGGCACCGGTTATGATCTGGATGAGCGACCCGACCGGTCACTGCCAGCATCTGAACCGCATGGCGCGCGAGTTCTGGGGCGTCGACGAGACCGGAATCGACCAGTTCGATTATTCTGCAACCATTCATCCGGACGATGTCCAGGAAGTCGGCGTCCAGATGGGCCACGCGGTTGCGATGCGAGAAGCGGTGGTGCTGCGCGGCCGTTACGCCAACGCAGCGGGCGAATGGCGCACCCTGCAGACAGAGGCCCGCCCGCGCTTTGCCGGAGACGGAGACTTTCTGGGGATGATTGGCGTCAATGTCGACATCACCGAACAGGAAAGCATCGACAGGCAGCGGGAACTGATGCTTGCCGAACTGAACCACCGCGTGAAAAACACCCTCTCGGTCGTCCAGGCGATCGCGCACCAGACGTTCAAGAGCAATTCCGGAAGCCCGCAAGTTGCCTCGTTCAACAGCCGCCTCGCGGTGCTGTCAAAAGCGCACAACATGCTGTCGCGGGTAAATTGGGAAAGCACGCCCCTGCAGCAGTTGACGTTCGAGGTGCTGTCCGGCAACCCCGCCAGCCGGGAACGCGTCTTCGTATACGGGCCGCCGATCCTGTTGCCGCCGAAGCAGGCGCTTGCCATTGCGCTGGCTCTGCACGAGCTGCAGACAAATGCGCTGAAATACGGTGCTCTGTCCGCTGGGGGCGGGATGGTCTCGCTGGAATGGCAGACGAACGAGGCCGACCGGCTCGAGATCGTCTGGCGCGAAACAGGTGGGCCTAAGGTCAAGCCGCCTGCGCGTCGCGGCTTTGGCACGCTGATGATCGAACAGGGCCTCGCTGCCGATCTGGAAGGCTCGGCGCAACTTGAATTCGCGCCTGAAGGCGTGGTCTGCCGCATTGCCGCTCGTTCCAAAGGCTACGGTCGATGAGCACCCTCGCCAATCGCCGCATCCTCGTCGTCGAGGACGAGTTTCTGGTTTCCATCATGCTCTGCGACATGTTGAGCGCGGCCAATGCCGACGTGGTCGGGCCCGCTGCAAACGTCGCGTCCGCTCTTCATCTGATTGCGGAGAACAAGATCGACGCGGCAGTTCTGGACATGAACCTCAACGGACAATGGGTCGATCCGGTTGCCGAAGAACTGGCCCTGCGCCGGATACCCTTCGTGTTCACCACCGGATACGGGTCGAACGACCGAAGCCGGAAGTTCGGCGCGCGAACAATCGAAAAGCCCTACTCTTTGGAAACCGTCGCAGAGCAGCTTCTCCTTGCGATGGACGACAGCGCGCGGTCTGGCGCGACCTGACCGCAGGTTTGCGCCTTCACCGTAGCCGCTGTCCGTCCTGATCGAAGAAAAGCAGATCCTCGGCCCTGAACCGGGCTTCCAGCCGCTGCCCCGAACCGATGTCGCGCCCATCTTCGACAAGCGCTGTCACCAACCGGTCCGACCCGGCAGAGCGGGCATGGACCAGCGAGTCCGAACCGAAATGCTCAACGATCTCGACCATCAGGTCCAGCGACTGGTCGCCGTTGCGTCCGATGAACTGTGGCCGCAGGCCGACGGTAACCTCGGCCCCGTCGGCAATCGCGGATCGAAGGTCGGGACAGCTGATTTCCTGCCCGTCGCATTCGGTAATCACCAGACGCCCACCGCGCCGGCGGGCGGTCAGGAAGTTCATCTTCGGGCTGCCGATGAACCCCGCAACGAAAAGATTGTCGGGATCGTCGTAAAGCTGCAGCGGGCTGCCCACCTGTTCGATCCGGCCGTCGCGCATGACGACGATCTTGGTGGCCAGCGTCATCGCCTCGACCTGATCGTGGGTGACGTGCAATTTCAACCCGCATGTGGACGCGAAGCTCGGCGTCCAGGTTTGACAGGGGTTCGTCGAACAGAAACAGTTTCGGGGCCTTCACGATCGCCCGCCCGATCGCGACGCGCTGGCGCTGGCCGCCTGAAAGTTGGGCGGGTTTACGGTCGAGATACGGTTCCAGTTGCAGGATGCGGGCGGCTTCCGCGACTTTGGTCGCCACATCCGGCTCAGGCACCTTGGCGGTGCGCAGCGCGAAGGCGATGTTGTCGCGCACCGTCATGTGCGGGTAAAGCGCGTAGCTTTGAAAGACCATCGCCAGATCACGGTCATAGGCCGCCGCATCGGTCACATCCCGGCCATCGACGAAGATACGGCCCGAGTCCGCCATTTCCAGCCCTGCGATCAGCCGCAAGAGGGTAGATTTGCCGCATCCCGAAGGACCGACAAAGACGCAAAAGGCGCCATCCTCGACCTCCAGCGATACGTCCCGCGTGACCGACTGGTTACCGAAATGCTTGCTCAGGTTTTCGATGCGAAGCTCTGCCATGTCCTACCCCTTCACCGCCCCTGCAACCATCGAGCCGGTGATCCGCCGATACATCACCAGCCCCAGCACCAGTGGCGGCAACGCCGCGACGATCATTACTGCGGCCGCCGTCCCCCACTGCACGCCACCACCCGACGTGGCGAAAAAGAACGAGGCCCCGACCGTTATCGGCACCGCCTCGCGGGTGGTCAGCATCAGGCCAAACAGGAACTCGTTCCATGCGGTGATGAACCCGAAGACGAAGGTCGTGATCAGCGCCGGCCGACATAGCGGCAGCACGACCTTGAACAGCAATCGCGGCAGGCGGGCGCCGTCCATATAGGCGGCCTCTTCGATCTCGGCCGGGATCTCGGCCACCGCGTTCACCAACAGCAGCAGCGAAAGCGGCAAATTGACGACGGCCAGGATCAACCCCAGCCCCAGCTTTGTATCAAGCAGCCCGGCGACCGAATACATCATGTAAAGCGGAATGGCGAAGATGATCAGTGGCAGCGCCCGCAGGTTCACAACCAGCGGGAACAGCAGACCCCGGCCCAGACCGCGCCGCACCATCGCCCAAGCGAGCGGGAAGGCGACAATCATCGGCAACAACGTCCCGATCAACGCGGCAACGGTGGAGTTCCACAGGTAATGATAGACGTTCAACCGGTCGCTGACCGTCAGGACCGTGGCAAAGTTCTCCAGCGTTGGGGCCTCGATCCACAGGGACGGGTTTCTTGCCACCTCACCCGACGGCTTGAAGGCGGTGATCAGGGTGGCCAGCACGGGGAAGTTCATCACGAAAGCCGCTATCGCAAACACGATCCAGCGCAGGGTCATCCGCGGCTTCATTGCGCCCGCCCCCGCAAAAGCCGCTGCGCAACGGCAAGAAGCACGAACGCCGTGACGAACAGAACGATCGCCGCCGCCATCGCCTTGCCGATCTCGCCCCGGCGAAGGAAGGTCTCATAGATGTAGATCGACATCGAGGTGGTGGACCCTCCCGGCCCCGCGCCGACAAGGGTGTAGATGTTGTCAAAGACCCGAAACCCGTCGATGAAGCGGATGAACAGTGCCACAAAGACCGTGGGCATCATCAGCGGCAATTCGATCTTCCAGAACAACCGCCAGGGCCTGGTGCCATCGACCGCCGCCGCCTCGCGCAAATCCTGCGGGATCGACTGGTAAGCGGTCAGGAACAGCAAGAACGCAAAGGGCGTCCATTGCAGCGTCTCGGCCACCACCACGGTCTTGAAGACGTTGGCCGGGCCAAGGAACGACGGCGACCAGCCGAACCAGCTGTAAAGATAATGCGGCAGCGGCCCGGCGAATTCGTGCAGGACCAGCCTGTACATCAGCCCCATCATCGCAGGTGCCACGATCATCGGAATGATCAGGATTGCGACCGTCCAGCCGTGCCGCCGCACAAGTGGCGCAAGATAGACCGCCAGCGCCAGACCAAGGCCGCATTGCAAGACCGAAGTGATCGCCCCAAAGCGAAGCGAGAACCAGGCGGCCTGCCAGAAGGTCGGGTCGGCGGTCACATCGCGAAAGTTCTGCAGCCCGGAAAACTCGGGCGACGCCAGACTCTCAAAGCTGGTCTCGGAAAACCCGTAGACCACGCTCAGCGCCGCAGGAAAGCCAAGGACTGCAAGCAAGAACAGCACCAAGGGTCCGGCAAGAATAGCGTTTTCGGTGGACCGTCCCGGCGTCATTGCGTTCCCTCAAAGGTGGACACGGGCCGGATCATGCAGCCCGTGTCCGCTCTTGTCACTTCAGAAGGTCGGTCATTGCCGCCGTGGCGTTCGCCAGCGCAGTGTCCAGATCCTGCGTCCCTGCCCAATAGCCGGTGAACTCCTTGGCCTGCGCCTCATAGACCGAAAGCGCCTTCTCTGCGGTGCCGCCGTTCATCACGAAGCCATAGGTCGAGGCATATTCACCGACCTGCACAAGGTCAGGCCGCTCGGCCGCAAGCTTCGCCGCCGTTTCAGACGCGAGGCCCGGCGCACCACCAGCCTTGGCATAGGCAAGTGCGGCCTCTTCGGTCGACAGCCATTGCAGGAAGGCAATCGCGCCCTCCTTGTTTTCGGCCGCCTTGTTCAGGCCCAGACCAAGACCGTGGATGTGGGTGAAACGCCCATCAGGGCCTGCGGGCGGAGCGGTACTGCCGGTTGCCGCTTGCGCCGTGGTCAACTCGCCCGCCGCAGCATTCCACTGCACCATCGCCGCGACCTGACCCGACGCATAGGCCGCATTCGCCTCGGCATATTCGTAGGATGTCGAATCCGGTGGCGTCGCGCCAAGATCGAACAGCATCTTCGCTTGGGCCAGTGCGGTGCGGTAGCCTTCGCTGTCAACGGTGACGTTGCCGGCATCGTCCATCCAGTTGGCGCCGTAGCTGCGCGGCCACGAATGGAACACCATCATGTTGAACAGAAGGTTCTTGGCCTGAATCACGGTGCCATAGCGGGTCGGGCTCTCGGGGTTGACCGACTGCGAGAAATAGAGCGCGTTTGCGACGAAATCTTCCCAGGTCCAGTCAGCCGGGGCCTTCGGCTCCATGGCCTTACCCAGATGCTGCGTGGCGATTTCCGAATATTTCGCCTTGGCCGCGTCATCGGCCATCAGCGCGTCGATCAGGTCGGTGCGGTAGTAAAGGAAATGCAGCGACAGGTCGGTAGGGACGCCGTACTGCTGACCATCGAACTGCATGGTCTTGAGGACGGTATCGCCAAAGACTGCGCCGGCCTCATCGGACAGTGTGATCGGCTCCATGAAGGGCGCATAGCGGCCGATCGAATAGGTCGCGATGAGGTTGACGTCGAAGGCGGTGCTGCCTGCGGCAAGGTCGACCTGCAGCTTGTCGAAAAATCCGTCGCGCGAGGTGAAGAGAAGCTCAACCTTGTTCTCCTCGGCCAGGTCGGCCTTGGCATTGTAGGCCTCGGTCACGGCGCGCAAGGCCGCTTCCTCAGGGCCGCCGGGCCAGCCCAGCACAGTCACTTCGGCGTTGACCGCACCGCTTGCCAGCATGGCCAGCGCCGCGACACTGGTGCGTAGACACGTCTTGAAGGTCATTGGATTTCCTCTCTGTTTGGATGTTTTTGTCTTGCTAGATCGGCAATTCCGATGACGCCGGCGTCCCTGCCAAGCGCTGCGGAGCGTAACGTGGGGCGCACCAAAGGCTGGAAATGCGCCACCGCCCTGACCACACGATCAATGTAGCCGGAAGCCAACCCGACACCACCGCCGATCACGGTGTAGCGCGGGTCGAACATCAGTTGCAGGTCGTGGGCCAACCGGGCAATCCGGCGTGCCGACGTCTCGATCACCGCGTCGGCGGCAGCATTGCCGGCTGCTGCGGCGGCAAAAACCGCACGCGCATCGGCGACAAGCCCAAGCCGGGCGCCTTCCGCCGCGATCCAGCGACCGGAAGCACCGTCTTCAAAGCGGGTCTCGTCGCCTTCGGGCAGCGGCAGCACCTGCCCGAAATGCCCCGCCACCCCGCCCCGCCCCTGCAGCAGACGGCCGTTGGCAACCACGCCGCCGCCAACGCCGGTCGAGACGGTCAGAAAGACCATGTCCTTGCCCTCGCCCGCACCGTGCGCGAATTCGCCCCAGGCTGCAGCCTGCGCGTCATTTGCCAGTGCCACCGGCACGCCCAGCGCCGCCGAGGCAGCCTTGTGCAACGGAAAGCGCCCTTCGAACGCCAATGTTCCGGGGTTCAGCGCGCGCCAGTGGTTGTCCTTGATCAGGCCCGTGACCGTCACACCGGCGCTGTCGAACTGACCGGCCCAGGGGCGGGCAAGGTCGGCCATCTGGCGCACCCAGGCCTCGGGCCCGGCGTCTCGGTCGGTCGCAGCCTCGATCCGGTCAAGCACGGTCGCCCCTTCCACCAGCGCGACCAGGAGCTTCGTCCCCCCAAGATCAACTGCCAGGGACCGCTCGCTCCGCGCGCCCAGCGGTGCGGTCCGGGCCGAGGCCATTGCTTCGACAAACCAGCCGGTCACATGCTCGGTCCGGGTGATTGCGGACCCCACGACCACTGCATCCGCCCCCGCGATCAAAGCCCGCGACGCCAAGGCAGGGCTCTGGTAGCGCCCTTCGGCCACCACGAACGCACCGGTCTTGCGCAGGGCTGCCACGAGGTGCAGGTCCGGCGAAACCGGAACCGGCCCGCCGGTATAGCCCGACATGGTGGAACCCAGCACCGCAACCCCCAGCGCACGGGCCGCCATGCCATCCTCGGGAAACGCGCAATCGGCCATGGCAAGGCGCCCTGCCCCGTGGATTGCGGCCACTAGGTCAGCACACCTCACCGGGCGATCGCGGTCCGTCGCGTCAAAGGCTATGATGTCTGCGCCCGCCTCGGCCAGCGCGCGGACATCTTCAAGCAAGGGCGTGATACGGACGAAACTGCCCGCCACGTCGCGCTTTACGAGACCGATGATCGGCGCCGATGTCAGTTTTCGCACAGCCCGCAGGTTTTCGACCCCTTCGATGCGCAAACCGACGGCGCCCCCGGCCAAGGCGGCAAGGGCAAAGGCGGCGACGATATCGGGCCGGTCCATTGGCCCGCCGGGCACCGGCTGGCACGACACCACAAGCCTGCCACGCATACTGTCGAGTAGTCCCGGCATGATTCCCTCCGCTTTATCGAAGGTGCGGCCCGGCTTACTGGTATGCAACTAAAACCCAACTGGTATGCACCGCCTAGCGGCCAATATCGGTCAGGAAGTCATAGAGCGCGCCATTGTACCTCGTCTCGGTGAACTCAACCACCCGGCCATCCGCCAAAGAGCAGCGCCGCTCGATGATCAAAAGCGGTGCGCCCGGTTCCGCCTCGAGAAACTCCGCCTCGACCGGAGACATCAGGCCGGCACGGATGCGCTGGGTCCCCTGAACCGGACCGCAGCCAAGGGCGCGAAGTGCCGCGTAAAGTGAATCGTCGACCAAACCGCCAGACGGCAATATCGACTGCGGAACCGTTGCCCGTTCAATGGCCAGCGGTCTGCCGTCCGCCGTGCGGATTCTGACCAGCCGGACGACCAGATCGGTAGTCGAAAGGCCCAGAGACATCGCTTCGGTCGGCGTCGGAAGTACAGTCTGTCGCGAAACCCAGCGATGCCCCGGCACACTGCCGCGGGCGGCAAGCTCTTCGGAAAAGCCGGTAACCGTGGACAGGGTCTTCTGCACCCGCTCCACCACGCGTGTCTGCGCGCCTTGCTGACGCTTCAATCGCCCTTCCCGCGACAAAAGCTCCAGCGCACGCCGCACCGTGACGCGGCTGATCTGCAATTCCACCGAAAGACGCCGCTCACTGGGCAGCGTCTGCCCCCCGGCAATGCTGCCTACGGTCATTGCGTCCAGAAGTGCTGCCGACAACCGCTGGTAAAGCGGAGTGTCGGCCGGTGTCTTTCCCAAAGCCAGGCGCACATCGTCGATCAAAGTCGCGGTTTTTGCCAAAGGCGGCCTCGCAGATCCCGAACTGGTAGCTACCAGTTAGAACGCCGTGGCAAGACAAGCAACGCATATCGCGCCCCATGTGATCGAAAGCTGGTGCTGGTCGCGGCGGGCTGACGCTCCGCCTGCGGCGAGTTTGGACATTCCCGGGCCTTGCGAACAGGAACTGTCATGGAACGGTAATCAAACCGTCGCGGCCCGGTCATGCACAGACGCTACCAGCAAGGCAGAAACCACAGCGAGCGCACCATGAAACAAATCCTTCTCACTTCGCTTCTGTCTCTTGCCGCCGTTTGCGGCACCCAAGCGGGCGCACAAGAAAACATCCGTTTCGCCGTCACCGACATTGATGGCCTGGAAGCCCTCCAGCGCGAGATGGGACCGTTCAAAGATGCCTTCGAGAAAGCCTCCGGCTTGAAGGTCGAATTCTTCCCCGTCTCAGGTCGCACCATCGCCGTCGAGGCAATGGCGGCCGAGCAGGTCGATTTCGTTCTGACCGGCCCGGCCGAATATGTCGTCTTCAACGCCCGCCTTGACGCCCAACCGGTGGTGACGTGGAGCCGACCGGACTATTACTCAACACTCGTCGTGCTGGACGCCAGCCCGGTGCAGTCGCCTGCCGACCTGAAGGGCCAGAAGGTCTCGTTCGGGGAAATCGGTTCGACCTCGCAGCATCTTGGTCCGGTGACCCTGATGTCCGACGCCGGGATGACCTACTCGGTTGACTACGAACCGGTGTTCCTGAACCGCAATGTCGCGGTCGAGGCGCTGATTTCCGGCGACATCGGCGCCATCGGTCTGAACCGTACCCACATCGACAGCATCACGGCAAAGTTCCCCGACCAGACCTTCCGCACCATCGCCAAGGGTGTGATCCTGCCGCCCGACGTGCTGCTGGTGTCCCCCAAGGTGGCACCAGAGGTGGTTGAAACCGTCCGCAAGACCTTCGCAGAACAGGGCGACGCGCTGCTGGCGGCGCTGACCACGACCGAAGAGAACGCAAAGTATCTCGGTGGCAGCTTCGGTGCGGCAGTCAAGGACGCCGACTATGACGTGGTTCGCAAGATGTATGAAAACATCGGCATCACCGAGTTTACCGAATTCGTCGGCCAGTGATCTCGCGATGAACGCGCCCGTCGCGCCTGAAACGACCCGGATCGGCTCCACCTCGGTGGGGCCGGTTCTGGCAGTTCGTGGGTTGAAGAAATCCTTTCATGGCAGACCGGTCCTGCAAGGCTTGGACTTCGTCATCGCGCCCGGCCAGTCAACCGCGCTGATCGGGGCCAATGGGTCGGGCAAATCCACGCTTCTGAAGTGTCTGATCCGCCTGATCGAGCCGACCAGCGGTGCCATCAGCATGCTCGACCGTGACGTCTGCGCGCTGCCCCCCCGCGACCTTCGCCGCTTTCGTGCAGAGGTGGGCATCGTCTGGCAGCGCCACAACCTTGTGCCGCGTCTGTCGGCGCTGTCGAATGTCGTCCACGGCGTGCAGTCGCGTCTTTCCGGCCCCCGCGCCTGGTTTCAGGCGCTAGCCGCATCCGAGGTTCGGGCCGAGGCGATGGCCTGCCTTGACCGTGTCGGTCTGGCAGACCGGGCGCTGGTACGGGTGGACAGCCTGTCCGGCGGACAGCAGCAGCGCGTGGCGATTGCCCGGATGCTGATGCAGCGCCCTGCTTTCATTCTGGCCGACGAACCCGACGCCAGTCTTGACCCGCAGACCGGGGAAGAGGTGATGGCACTCTTGCTGGGTCTCGTGCGCGAAAATGGGCTGTCGCTTCTGATGATCTCGCATCGGCTGGAACATTCGCTGGAATTTTCCGACCGCATCCTTGGCCTTGCCGAAGGCCGCATCGCGCTGGACCTGCCGACCCGGCGGGCAACGGCTGCGGGCTTGCGCCACTTCTTCGACCACAAGGCCGCAGCATGACCGCCATTCCCGCAGCCCCCCGCCGCTTTGCTCACCGCAGTCTGCCGGAATACGCGGCGCTGATCCTTGTGCTGGCGCTCGTCGTCTCATCCCTCGCTGCCACGGCGCCTGCGCTGGACAAGCTGGGGCGCGGCATCGCGCGCCTGTTTTCGCCGTCGGGGATGCTGGTCCAGATGTTCCCGCCGGACTTCACTCGCATCGTGCCGATCAGCTGGAAGTTGCTGGAAACGCTGCAAATGGCCGTTGCAGGCTGTTTCCTCGGTCTCCTCCTTGCCATCCCTTTCGCGATCCTCGCGACCGACCGCCTTTCACCCCATCCGCTGATCCGCACCGCTGCCCGCGCCGTCATCGCGCTGTTCCGCACCGTACCGGACCTTGTCTGGGCGATCATCTTCATCATCATCGTAGGGCTTGGCCCCGCTGCCGGCGTCATGGCGATCATGGTCGACAAGATCGGGTTTGCCGGCCGCTTCTTCGCCGAAGCGATGGAGGAAAGCGACCCCGGCCCGCAAGACGCGCTGCGCGCCATCGGCGCCAGCCGCCTTGGTCTCATTGTCTCGGCCGTGTTCCCCGCCTGCCTGCCATCGTTCACCGCAACCTCGCTGTTTGCACTGGAGAAATCGGTGCGCGGTTCGGCGGCACTTGGCCTTGTGGGCGCAGGCGGCATCGGCGTCGACCTCAAGGTCGCCTTCGATCTTTTCAACTACGACGAGGCTCTTGCGATCATCCTTCTGATGCTCGCCCTCGTAATCGCCGTCGAGCAAGGCTCGGGCTGGATCCGCAGGAAGCTGATATGAACACCATGGCCACCGACACCGCGCATCGTTACTGGAACACTCAATGGCAACAGGCCGACGGCTCCAGCCTCTGGGCCACGCCCGAACCTTGGGTGCTGGACCACGCCAAAAGCCTCAGCCCCGGCAGCCGCGTTCTTGACCTGGGTGCAGGGATCGGGCGGCACGCGCTTGCCCTCGCCGCAATGGGCCACCATGTCACCGCGCTTGACGCCGCCGAAGCCTCGGTCGCCGCGATCAGTGCGGCCGCCTTTGCGCAAGGTCTGACCATCGCCGCGCACGAAGCAACGATGACCAACCTGCCCTTCCCTGACGCCAGCTTCGACCATGTCCTGTCGTGGAACGTCATCTATCACGGCGATGAAACCGTCGTCCGCCGCACCTTGGCCGAGGTTGCCCGCGTCACCCGCCCTGGCGGCACGTTCATGGCCACCATGCTGTCGTCCCGCCGCATCCCTGTCGAACAGGCTAAGGCCCCGGGGCGCGAGATCAGCCGCAACACCTGGGTTTTCGACGGTCCCGGCGACAAGATCCACCCGCACTATTTCTGCACCGCCGCCGACCTTCTGGCGCTGATGCCGGGGTTCGAGATTTTCACGCTTTACGACCGCCCGCATGAAAACCCCGGAACCTGGCACTGGCACCTTCTGGCCGAGAGGCTGGCATGACAGCCGAACTGATCGAAGGCGCCCGCGTCATCCTTGACGACCGAACCGAGACTGCCTCGGTTCGGATCGAGGCTGGCCGCATCACAGGCATTGATGTTGCTCGCGATGGCGCGACCCTCATCCAAGGGAAGGGCCGTCTGCTGGCCCCTGCCTTCGTCGACATCCACGGCGACGCCTTCGAACGCCAGCTTATGCCCCGCCCGGGCGTCACCGTGCCCATTGAGGCCGCCCTGCTGGAGACCGACCGCCAACTCGCCTCGAACGGTATCGCCACCGCCTATCACGCCCTGACACTGTCGTGGGAGCCGGGCCTGCGCAGCGTCGATACCGGCTGGAAAGTTGTCCGCGCGCTGGAAGACCTGCGCCCGCGGCTGACCACCGATAACCGGCTGCAACTGCGCTGGGAAACCTTCGCCGCCGAGGCTGAACCGCTGATCGCGCATGTCCTTTCCGGGCCGGACCGTCCAGCGCTGGCGTTCAACGATCACACGTCATCAGGCGTTCTGCACCCCGAAATCGCTGTCCATGACCGGCCTTTCGACCATGTGCCGGAATATCCCGTCACTGATCTTGGCGACGACGGCTTTCTGACAAAGATGGCGGACCGTGCCAAGCGCGCGCACATGTCCACCTCAGATTTCGTCACCCTCCTCGCCTCCACCTGGGCGCGGCGCGACGAGGTTCCAACCCAGATCGAACGCATCGCCGCCCTTGCCCGCGCGCACCACGCCCCGATGCTCAGCCACGACGACAGCCAGGTTGAAACCCGCCGCTGGTACCGCGAGCTTGGTGCGACGGTGGCCGAGTTTCCGATGCACGAGCGCGTGTTTCTTGCCGCCCGCGCGGCTGGCGACCCCATCGTCCTCGGCGCACCGAACGCAATGCGGGGCGGCAGTCACCTCGGCAGCCCCGGTGCCGCCGACATGATCGCGCGCGGCCTTTGCGATATCCTTGCGTCCGATTACTTCTACCCGGCAATGCTGGGTGCGATGGTCCGGCTTCATGCCGACCGCATTGCTCCACTTCCCGCGCTGTGGAAGCTTGTCGCAGCCAACCCCGCCGCCGCCATGGGTCTCACCGACCGGGGTCGCATCGCACCGGGCCTCCGCGCCGACCTCGTGCTGCTTGATTGGCCCGACGGCCACGCCCCGGCACCGCTGCGCACCTGGGTTGCCGGGCGCGGCGGCTATTCCGCCTTGCCGCTTGCACGCCACCCCGAACTCGCGATCTGATCCCAACGCCGGAGGTTCCTATGCTGTCCAATACGCTTACCTTCGACCAAGCCCCGATCTCACCCTCCGTCACATTCACCTATGCCCATCCGGGCCAATCCCGGTTCCGTCGCACCCTGATCCGTGCGCTGGAACTGCTGTCCGGACAACCGAAACTGCGCCGCCTCTACCTCGACTGGGCGCTCTGCGACAAACGCCCCGGCGAGGCGGTCTTCGCCGCCGCCCTACGCAAGCTTGACATCGTCCCGCAGATTTCCGTCGGTGCCGCCCACCTTGACCGCGTGCCACAAGACGGCGGCCTGCTGCTCGTGGCGAACCATCCGTTCGGGGTGGTGGATGGTCTGGCACTCGGCAATCTTGGCCTGCATCTGCGGGGCAATGTCCGCATACTGACCAACAGCCTCCTGTGCCGCGTGCCCGAGGTGGACGGCTACCTTCTACCGGTCGATTTTTCCGGCACCCCACAGGCCCGGCGGCTGACGGCAGAAACGCGGCGACAGGCGGCGGCGCTGCTGGCGGCGGGCAAGGTCGTCGCGGTGTTTCCCGCGGGCGGCGTCGCCACGGCGAACAAACCCTTCGCGGGCCGTGCGGTTGACGCCCCGTGGCACCCCTTCGTCGGGCGGCTCGCGACAATTCCCGGCGTCACCACCCTTCCCGTTCATTTCACCGGGCAGAACTCGCGCCTTTTCCAGATCGCCAGCCACACGTCCTACGCCCTGCGCGTGGCACTGATCTTCCACGAAACCCGCCGCCGCATCGGTCGCCCCGCCGCCATGGCTGTCGGCGCACCGATCGCTGCGGCTGACCTTGCCCGGCTCGACCGCGACAACGTTGCTGCCATCCTGCGCCAAAGCTGCATGGCTCTGGCGGCACCCGCCCTGCCAGATCCAGATGAAACCTATGTCTGGCCGCGTCACATTCGCTGGTAGCCGCGTCACACAAGTTTCACACCATCTTTGGCCCAGTGTCACACCCCGCCGCTAAGACCATCGGGCGACAGCCAAGCGGGGAACCAACGATGCTCGAAGTCAAAGGCGTGACGCGGATGTTCGGCCCCAAGGCCGCCGTCGACAACGTCAGCTTTACCGTCGACCGCCCGGCCTTCGTAGGTATCATCGGCCGCTCTGGCGCGGGCAAGTCCACCTTCCTGCGCCTGATGAACCGCTTGATCGACGCCAGCTCGGGCGAAATCCTCATCAACGGCCAGAACGTGCTGGCGCTGAAGAACGGCGATGCCCGCGCCTGGCAAAGCCAATGCGCGATGATCTTCCAGCAATTCAATCTTGTGCCGCGGATGGACGTCGCTTCCAACGTGCTTCACGGCATCCTGAACCGCCGCTCCACCCTGCAGACCATGTTCAACCTCTGGCCGCAGGCCGACATCCTCAAGGCGCTCGACATCCTCGAGCGCCTCGGCATCGCCGAACAGGCCCCAAAGCGCGCCGAAGCCCTTTCCGGTGGCCAGCAGCAACGCGTCGCCATTGCCCGTGCGCTGATGCAGGATCCGAAGATCATCCTGGCCGACGAACCCATCGCCAGCCTCGACCCAATGAACGCGCAAGTGGTGATGGACACCCTAAAGCGGATCAACGTCGAGGACGGTCGCATGATCATTGCCAACCTCCACACCCTCGACACCGCGCGCCGCTACTGCGACCGGGTGATCGGGATGCGCGACGGCCGCATCGTGTTCGACGGCACGCCTGACCAGCTGTCCACCTCCGTCGCGCGCGAGATCTACGGCGCGGACGAGTCCTTCAACGAGGCCGCGACATCCACCTCCATCCCAACAGACACCGCAGCCGACCGGTCCTACGCCGACCTCATGCTGTCGTGAACCCGCACCACCAACCCAACGGAGACCCCATGCAAAAGCTGCTCACCGCAACTGCCCTGACCGCGCTTCTGGCCACCGGCGCCACCGCGCAAGACATCACCGAGTTCAACATCGGCATCCTCGGCGGCGAAAACGCCCAAGACCGCATGACCAACCTCGAATGCTTCCGCGCCAAGGTGGAAGCCGAGCTTGGCGTCCCGACCAAGCTCTTCACCCCGGCCGACTATGACGGCGTGATCCAGGGCCTGCTCGGTGGCTCGCTCGACTTCGCCTGGCTCGGTGCCTCTGCCTATGCCAAGACCTACCTGACCAACCCCGACGCCGTGGACGTGATGCTGACCAAGCAGAACCTTGACGGCACCACCGGATACTATGCCATTGGCTTCGCCCGTGCCGATAGCGGCATCACCTCGATGGCAGACGCCAAGGGCAAGACCTTCGCCTTCGCAGACCCGAATTCAACCTCGGGATATCTGGTACCCGGCGCTGAGTTGCGCGGCGAATATGGCTCCCTGGAAGACTTCTTCGCCGAAGTGAAGATGTCTGGTGGTCACGAACAATCCATCGTCGGCGTCGCCAACGGTGACTTCGACGCCGCCGTTGCTTGGGCAGACGGTCTTGGCAACTGGGAAGACGGCTTCTCGTCCGGCGCTTTCCGCAAGGCTGCCGACTCCGGCCTCGTCGACATGACCACGATCACCGAGATCTGGCGCTCCAAGCTGATCCCCGAAGGCCCGATGGTTGCCCGTCGCACCCTGCCGCAGGACGCCAAGGACAAGATGCTCGCGATGCTCGACACGATGTGGGAGACCGATCCGGAGTGTGCCTATGCCGTCGCCGCCGGTGAGGCGAAGGATTTTGTTCCGGTCAGCCACGAGGACTATCTCGGCATCATCGCCGCCCGCGAGATGCAGGAAGGCATGTAATTTCCATGACGTATCGCCGGGCCCCAGAAATGGGGCCCGGCGTTTTCTTTTGGGGGACCAATGGTCGACATCGCCTTCGGGCCGGACGAGGGCAAGCGCCCCGATCTGGCAAACAATCGGGAAGCCTATCTCGAAATGGTGCGCCGCAAGCGCATGTATGGCGGAATTCTGGTCGTCATCTTCGTAGCTTTGATGGCTTCTGGGTGGATGCTGGCCGACGATCGCAACGCCGGTGGATTCTGGCAGGGATTGCATCAGGTATTCGCGTTCCCCTCCGAGGTCTTCGCTGAAGCATGGACCGACCGTGCCGCCCTTCCCGCGCTGGTCTGGGAACATATTCCGGCCCTGATCGAGACGCTGAACATCGCTGCTGTCGCCACCCTTCTCGGCGCACTGGCCGCCATGGCGCTGTCGCTGCTGGCCACCCGTGGCCTTGCCCGCTGGCCGGGCCTGATCCCGATCTTCCGCCGCACCATGGACGCCCTGCGCGCCGTGCCGGAGATTGTCATCGCGCTGGTCCTTATCTACATCCTCGGCGGCGGCCCGGTGCCTGCGGTCATCGCCATCGCGCTGCACACGGGCGGTGCCTTGGGCAAGCTCTTTTCCGAAGTGGCCGAAAACGCCGACCTCAAACCCGTCGAAGGCCTCGCTTCGGTTGGTGCCAACTGGTCGCAACGCATGTGGCTGGGCGTCATTCCGCAGGTCGCGCCAAACTGGCTCAGCTACGCGCTCCTGCGGTTCGAGATCAACGTGCGTGCCTCGGCCATCCTCGGCTTCGTCGGTGAAGGCGGCATCGGCCACGACCTGAAACTTGCGATGCAGTGGGGCCAGGGCCGCTACGACGAGGTGGTCGCGATCTTTCTTCTTCTCTTCGCAGCCATCGTGGTCATCGACCGCATTTCCGACCATTACCGCCACCGCCTGGTGAAGGGAACCTAGGCCATGACCGCCACCCTTTCCCCGCCGCTGGCCGACACTATCACCCGCCGTTTCACCGCACGTCGCCGCATGGCCTTTGCCGTTCCCGCTGCGATCCTTGGCTATCTCATCTACGCGGCGATCAGCTTCGATCTTGCAGGGCTTGCCCAGCGCGCCCGCTTCGACAACGCCGCGATCCTTCTTTCCGACTTCTGGTCGCACAAGACCCATGTCACCCGCGACAACCGCTCCGGCGCGCTGACCGTCGCGATCGAAGGCGAGTCGAAGGGCACCTACCCGGAAGGGATGCTGCCCGAATGGGTCAGCGTCACCGGAGCCGTCACCACCATCGACCTCGGCACCGGCCATGTCGTGACCTACGATGACGACGGCGCGCGGATGGTCGTGCCAAGCTATGGCACCATTGAAATCAGCCCGGTGGACGGCAAACCCGTCCTGACCGCTCCCGAACCGATCCCCGACTGGATCTCCGTTGCCGAAAACCGCATTGGTGTCACCACCCCGGCAGGCCGCTTCACCTATACCCGCTCAAAGGTGGAGACCTTCCGCTATCACGCCGGCTGGGAACTGTGGTTCTTCACCCTCGACAGCCCGCTTTACGGTAAGTCCTTCGGCCAACTCGCAGCCCTCGCCCTCTCAGGCGACCGGATCGACCCCAGCAGCTCCAACCTGGGCTACATGGCCAGCGAGTTCTGGACCAACAAGATGTGGCGCCACGGCGACGTAGCATGGGCAATTTTCGAGACCATCCTGATGGCCTTCCTCGGCACCATGACCGCAGCCGTTCTTGCCTTGCCACTCTCCTTCCTGGCCGCACGCAACTTCATGCCGCTCGGCCCGCTGCGTTTCGCCGCCCGCCGGATCTTCGACTTCATCCGAGGTGTCGACGGCCTGATCTGGACGATCATCCTCTCCCGCGCCTTCGGCCCCGGTCCAATGACCGGCGCCATCGCCATAGCGATCACCGACACCGGAACCTTCGGCAAGACCTTCTCGGAAGCATTGGAAAATATTGATGAAAAGCAGGTGGAGGGAATTCGCTCCACCGGCGCAAACGCGACCCTCCGGGCGCGTTTTGGCGTCCTCCCGCAGATCACGCCGGTCCTGCTCAGCCAGGTGCTCTACTATCTCGAATCCAACACCCGCAGCGCCACCGTGATCGGCGCAATCGTCGGCGGCGGCATCGGACTTTTGCTGACGCAGGCGATCATCACGCAGAAGGATTGGGAAGAGGTCGCCTACTACATGGTCCTCATCGTCCTCATGGTCATGGCAATGGACAGCCTTTCCGGCTGGCTCCGGCGCAAGCTGATCAAAGGGGACTGACGTGCCGAAACTTTCCGCGACAGAACCGGTCATCCATCCCGGCTGCCTGATCGCCAACGCAACCTTCGGCGCGTGGTGCGAAGTGGGCGAAGGCAGCCGCGTGCTGAATTCCAGCTTCGAGGACTACGCCTATTGCGACCGGCTTGCCGACATTGCCAACACCACCGTCGGCAAGTTTGCCAACATCGCCGCGATGACGCGCATCGGCCCGACCGACCACCCGATGGGCAACGCAAGCCTGCACCATTTCCTCTACCGCTCGACCTCGTACTGGGACGACATCCCCGACGACGCCGACTTCATGGCTCACCGCGCCAGCCGCCGAACGGTGATCGGTCCCGACACATGGCTTGGCCACGGCGTGATCGTGAAGCCCGAGGTGACCATCGGTGCCGGCGCCGTCATCGCGTCGGGCGCGGTCGTGACAAAGGACGTGCCGCCCTACATGATCATGGCGGGCCTTCCCGCCCAACCGCTGCGCCCCCGCTTTGCGCCCGGCATCGCCGACCGAATGATGGCACTGGCCTGGTGGGATTGGCCCCATGACCGCCTTCGCAGCGCGCTGCCTGATTTCCGCAGCCTGCCCGCCGAAGCGTTCCTTGAAAAATATCAGGGCTGATCCGGGCTGACCGTCAGCGTCACCCGGTCGCCCGCAAACCAAGTGGTGCCGAATTCTACCGGCACGCCAGCCACATCCACGTTCACTGCAACCGACCGCAGCACCGGACTACCGGTCCCGATCTGCAGTGCTGCCGCCTGAACCGGGTCCGCCAAATTCGCGGTCAATCGCGTCTCGGACCGGGTGTAATCGGTCAACCCGCAGGCAGCCAGCGCCGCCGTCACCGAAGATTGCCCCTCCATTGCCGCCAGCAATCCGGGAAAGCGCCTGGCCGGAAACACCGACCGGAACGCAGCGATCGGATGGCCATCCGCCAGCGAGACCCCCTCGATCACATGCACCTCCTCAACAGGCGAAAGCTGCAACACCTCCGCCTCAGCCGATGCCGCGATCCGCGTTTCCAGCCGCGTGATACGGCGGTCGGGCGAGCGGCCCGAAGCCACCAGATTCTGGTGAAACCGCACCCTGCGCCCCAAGGCATACTCGGCCGGCCGCGCCGCCACGAATACGCCCGCCCCACGGCGCGCATGTACCAGACCCGCTTGGCCAAGGCTGGCCAACGCCCGTCGCACGGTGTGGCGGTTCACCCCGAAACGCAGCGCAAGCATGGCCTCTGTCGGCAGCTTGGCCCCGCGCGGATAGAAGCCTTCCGCGATTTCGTCTCTCAGCGTAGCGGCAATCGAGGACCAGATCGTGTCGCGGCTCATCGCTTCAGTCAAAGCCTTCTCCTGTCATGAAAATTTCACAACTCTTCTGTTGGCCATGTTACCCGCCTGACGTAGTATTTGTATAGTTGTATAGATACTTCGACAACCTGGAAATGACGGTGATCGCAATGAGTCTTGGCCTTCCGGACCGCCCGCACTGGATGGCGCTGCTCGCCAAGGCAGCACCTGCCCGCTTGGCGCATCTCATGCCAGATCTGCCCGAGCATACGCCCCTTCGCAGCCCGGAAACCGGAACCGTCATGGTGCGAGGCCGGATCGGGGCCACTGGCGGCCCCTTCAATCTGGGCGAAATGACCGTCACCCGCTGTTCGGTCCGGCTTGGTTGCGGCACCGTCGGGCATGCCTGGGTGCAGGGCCGCGACAAGGCTCATGCCCGGCGGGCAGCGATCATCGACGCGATGTTGCAGACCGATGCCGCCACAAGCCTCTGGCAAACGGTGCTCGGCCCGCTCGACAGCGAGGCCAGGGCGGCTCGTCACACCCGCGCCGACAAGGCTGCAGCCACCAAGGTCGAATTCTTCACGATGGTCAGAGGAGAAGACGCATGATCGCCGCAGCCCTTTCAGGCGGTTTCAGCGAAGCCCCCGTTCAATCCGCCCGCGCCTTCCGCGCCATTCTCGAGGCAATGGCCCGCCCTGGCAGCATCCACACCGTGATCGGCGCGCATCCTCCCGCACCCCTCTCCACGGCTGCGGGGGTGGCACTCCTTACCCTGTGCGACGCCACAACGCCGCTCCATCTGGCCGGCCCAAGTGACTGTCAGGCAATGCGCGACTGGGTCGCCTTCCATATCGGCGCACCCCTCGTCGCTGCCGAAGACGCCGACTTCGCTCTTGGCCGCTGGAACGACCTTTTGCCGACCCGCCGCTTCCGCGTTGGCCAACCCGACTATCCGGACCGCTCTGCCACACTCATCGTCGAGATGGACCGCCTCAGCAACCATGGCCCCGCGCTGACCGGCCCCGGCATTGCCACAGCCCATTGGCTCAACCTGCCCGAAACCGCTGCATTCCGCGCCAACCGGGCGCTGTTTCCGTTGGGCTTTGACACGATCTTCACCAGTGGCGACCGCATCGCCGCATTGCCCCGGTCTACCCGCGTGGAGGCGATCTGATGTATGTAGCCGTCAAGGGTGGCGAACGCGCCATCGACAACGCCCACGCCTGGCTCGCCGAAGAACGCCGTGGCGATCCTGCGGTGCCAGAGCTTTCGGTGGCCCAAATCCGCGAACAGATGCGACTGGCCGTCAATCGCGTCATGGCCGAAGGCTCGCTTTATGACCCCGATCTCGCTGCTCTTGCGATCAAGCAGGCGCGCGGCGACCTGATCGAAGCGGTCTTCCTGATCCGTGCCTACCGCACCACCCTGCCCCGCTTTGCTGCCTCCCAGCCGGTGGATACCGGCACGATGGCCATCGACCGGCGCATCTCGGCCACGTTCAAGGATCTGCCGGGCGGACAGGTACTTGGCCCGACCTTCGACTACACGCACCGCCTGCTTGACTTTGCGCTGATGGCCGAAGGCGCACCTTGCGGCACGCCACAGGCGCCGAAAAACCCGCCGCAGGCCGCGACGCCGGTCCCGCACGTCACCGAATTCCTCAACCGCGACGGCCTGATCGAAGCGGCCCCACCCGGCGACGCCACGCCCCCCGACCTGACCCGCGAACCTCTGGAACTGCCCGCCGACCGCGCGCTGCGGCTGCAGGCAATCACCCGCGGCGACGAAGGCTTCGTGCTGTCGATGGCCTACTCCACCCAGCGCGGCTACGGACGCACCCATGCCTTTGTAGGCGAGTTGCGCATCGGCATGGTCTCGGTCGAAGTCGACATCCCCGAGCTTGGCTTCGCCGTCGAGATCGGCGAGGTCGAACTGACAGAATGCGAAACCGTCAATCAGTTCAAGGGCTCTAGGACAGAACCGCCGCAGTTCACCCGCGGCTATGGCCTCGTCTTCGGCCAGTCCGAACGCAAGGCCATCGCGATGAGCCTCGTTGACCGCGCCCTGCGCTGGAAGGAGCTTGGCGAGGACAATACCGGCGCGCCCGCGCAGGACGAGGAATTCGTCCTCTACCACTGCGACAACATCCAGGCGACCGGCTTTCTGGAACACATCAAGCTGCCGCATTACGTGGATTTCCAGGCCGAACTGGAACTCGTCCGCCGCCTGCGCAACGAGGCCCTTGCGCTGCAGGAGGCCGCCGAGTGACCCTAGTCACCGCCCCCATCGCCGTCGGCATCAGCCGCATCCTCGGCATCCCACCGGTCGCGCGGATCATCGCGGGATCGTCCGGGGCTGCCGTCAAGCTCAATCCAGACGTAGCCATCGCCCTCCCGTTTCAGCGACCGGCGACGGCGGGCTTTCCGGCGCTGCTGGTGGATCGCATAGCCAACGGCCAGCGCAAACAGCGTAATGCCGAACCAGCTGAACCACCATCCGTTGGTCGAATCGTAGCCAAACAAACCGACCTCCTCAGCCTGCGGGGACACCATGTCTGACTACAACTTCGCCTACCTCGACGAACAAACCAAGCGGATGATCCGCCGCGCGATCCTGAAAGGCATTGCTGTGCCGGGCTACCAAGTCCCCTTCGCCAGCCGCGAAATGCCGATGCCCTACGGCTGGGGCACGGGCGGGGTGCAGGTCACCGCCGCCTGCCTCGTCCCCGAGGACCGGCTCAAGGTCATCGATCAGGGGGCAGACGACACCACCAATGCCGTCAGCATCCGCAAATTCTTCCAGCGCACCGCCGGTGTCGCGGTGACCGAAGCCACCACTGACGCGACGTTGATCCAGACCCGCCACCGCATTCCCGAAACGCCCCTCACCGAAGGCCAGATCCTCGTCTACCAGGTCCCGATCCCCGAACCCCTGCGCTTTCTTGAACCGCGCGAGACCGAGACCCGCAAGATGCACGAACTGGAGGAATATGGCCTGATGCACGTCAAGCTTTACGAAGACATCGCCCGCCACGGCCAGATCGCCACCAGCTACGCCTACCCGGTCAAGGTTGAAGGTCGCTATGTGATGGACCCTTCGCCGATCCCGAAGTTTGACAACCCGAAGCTGTCGGACTGCCCGGCGATCCAGCTTTTCGGAGCGGGCCGCGAACAACGCATCTACGCCCTGCCCCCGTTCACGCGGGTGGTCAGCCTCGATTTCGACGATCACCCGTTCCACGCTTCGAAGGCGCCGCATGACTGCGACCTGTGTGGCGCGAAGACCAGCTATCTCGACGAGGTGATCACCGACGACGCCGGAAGCAGAATGTTCGTCTGCTCCGACACCGATTTCTGCGGCGGTCGCCGCATGGCAGGCCACAAGGGACGGCTCTGGGCACCCGAGCCTGAGGTTGCACGATGACCCTGATGCAACGACTGGCCACCGCCGATACCCCGCTTCTGCATGTCCACGGGCTGACCAAGCGCTACGGTTCCCGCATCGGCTGCCTTGATGTCAGCTTCGATCTTTATCCGGGCGAAGTCCTTGGCATCGTTGGCGAAAGCGGGTCAGGAAAATCCACGCTCCTGTCCTGCCTCGCCGGGCATCTGACGCCCGATCTTGGCCGCATTGCCTATGACGGCCGCGACACCGTGACGATGCCCGAGACGGAACGCCGCCGCCTCTCGCGCACCGATTGGGCCTATGTCCATCAGAACCCGCGCGACGGATTGCGGATGGGTGTCAGCGCCGGCGGCAACGTCGGTGAACGCCTGATGGCCGTTGGTGCCCGCCACTACGGCGACATCCGCGACAAGGCCGGCGATTGGCTGGGCCGGGTAGAAATCGCAGCCGACCGGATCGACGACCGCCCCTCCGCCTTCTCGGGTGGCATGCAGCAGCGCCTGCAGATCGCCCGCAACCTCGTCACTGGCCCGCGCCTTGTGTTCATGGACGAACCGACCGGCGGCCTTGATGTGAGCGTTCAGGCCCGCCTTCTCGACCTTCTGCGCGGTCTGGTCCGTGACCTTGGCCTCAGCGTCATCATCGTGACCCATGATCTGGCGGTCGTCCGCCTGCTGGCACACCGGCTGATGGTGATGAAGGGCGGCCGCGTCGTGGAACAGGGCCTGACCGATCAGGTACTGGACGATCCGCAACACGCCTATACCCAGCTTCTCGTCTCCTCCGTCCTGCAGGTGTAAGTCCATGATCCGTATCAGCGCTCTGTCCAAATCCTTCACCCTGCACAACCAGGGGGCAGCGGTGATCCCGGTGATGGCCGGCGCGTCTCTGACCGTCGCTCCGGGCGAATGTGTCGGGCTGACAGGCCAGTCCGGGGCGGGCAAATCCACCCTGATGCGCATGGTCTACGGAAACTACCTCGCGGCCGGGGGCAGCCTGATGGTCGGCACGCTTGACGTGGCGACCGCCGCCCCGCGCGAGATCATCGCACTCCGCCGGGACATCCTTGGCTACGTCAGCCAATTCCTCCGGGTCGTCCCGCGCGTGCCGACACTGGACGTGGTGGCAGAACCCCTGCTCGCGCTCGGCACGCCTGCCGATCAAGCCCGAGCGCATGCGGCGGACCTTCTTGCTCGTCTTAACATTCCCGAACGTCTGTGGTCCCTGTCGCCCACCACCTTCTCCGGAGGCGAACAGCAGCGCGTCAACATCGCGCGGGGCTTCGCCCACGCCTATCCTGCCCTCCTTCTCGATGAACCGACCGCCAGCCTCGACGCTGCCAACCGCGAGGTGGTGCTGTCGATGATCATGGAGGCGAAGGCCCGTGGCACAGCCATCCTCGGCATATTTCACGACGATGCCGCACGCACCCGCGTCTGCGACCGACTGGTCGACGTGACCGGCTTCACGCCGAGGGCCGCCGCATGATCTTCGCTGTCGTCGGCCCCTCTGGCGCGGGCAAGGACACGCTTCTGGCCGGCGCGCTGGCTGCCCGGCCCGATCTGCGCCGTGTCCGCCGCGTCATCACCCGCCCCACCGAAGCCGGCGGCGAGGACTTCGAGAGCGTGACAGAAGACGAGTTTCAGCGCCGCGCCGCGCATCGCGACTTTGCCCTGACCTGGCAGGCGCACGGCCTTCACTATGGCATCCCCCACAACCAGATCAGCGGCCCGACCGACGTGGTGTTCAACGGCAGCCGTGCCGCCTTGCCCGCCGCGATGCGCGTCTTTCCCGATCTGCGCGTGATCCTGATCACCGCGCCGGACGCCACCCTCGCAGCCCGGCTTTTCGGCCGGGGCCGCGAAGCAGCCCCCGACATCGCCGCCCGCTTGTCTCGCGCCGCCTTTACCCTGCCCGACGGCATCCCCGCCGTTACTGTCATCAATGACGGCACGCCCGCTCAAGGCGTCGCGCGGCTGCTGGCCGCGCTTCAGCCGGTCAAGGCGTAACGATGAAGCAGACGGAAGCTTCCGCCCTGATCCTCGCCAAAAAGGCACAAATCTTCGATCACAAAGGGCGTCGGCACCTCCGCCGCGAAGTAGTCCTGCAACAGGGGCGCCACCACTGCGGCCTCACCCTCCGGCAACCGGTCAGTCAAGGTCAGGTGAAAGCGGAACTCCTCCATCACGAAGGGATAGCCCCAGATATCCAGCAGTGCCCGCTGCCGTGTCGACAGCTGGTCCGGGCGGCGACGCGCAATTTCGGCCTCGTTCAAGGGGGCCCGGAAGCCATCCGTCCCGGCCACGACAACCGCCCCAAGCTCCAGCAGCGCCGCCTCGCAGCCCAGCGGCACAAGCGCCAGAAACCCCTGCAGGTTGACCAGTTCCAGCCCGTCGCATTCGACCGGCGCAAGCTGCGCCGCAAGCTGGGCAACCCTTTCATGAATCGCCGCCTCGGACACACCCTCCGCCAACCGGAACGGCGCGCGCAGCGTGCCGTGAAACCCGTAGCGCCGGGGATCGACAGTAATTTCCGCCGCCGGCCTGACCAGACCCGGCAGTTCCACCTTGCCCTCTACCCATTGCGACGCCCGCGTTGCAAAGCTGCCAGCACGGGGCGCGTAATAGACCGCGTATCGCTTCATCTTTTCCATGCCAGGCCGTTAGCGCAGCGACGTCACACGGATGTGACGGGCGCATGTCATTTCCACCCCGAACACGCGCCCCGCGCAAGACAGGACCGCCCCGATGACCGCTGAAACCATCCTCGCCAATGCCACGCTCGTCCTGCCAGGCGAAACCCTCCGCGGCCAGATCCGGATGGAGGGCGGCCGGATCACCGACATCGCACCCGGCGCCAGCGTCCCCGCCGGCGCGATCGATTGTGAGGGCGACTTCGTCATGCCCGGCCTGATCGAGCTTCACACCGACAACCTCGAACGCCACATCGAACCCCGCCCGAAGGTGAATTGGCCACACGCCGCCGCGATCATCGCGCACGACGCCGAACTTGCCTCGGTCGGCATCACGACCGTGTTCGATGCCCTGCGCGTCGGGTCGGTGGTGTCGAACGCAAAGGCCAACTACGGCGAATATGCCCGCGCGCTGGCCGACGAAATCCTTGCGCTGCGGGATCAGGGCGCTCTGAAGATCAGCCATTACCTACACTTGCGGGCTGAAATCTGCTCAGAAACCCTGATCGACGAGCTGGACAAGTTCGGCCCAGCCGACCGCATCGGCATCGTCAGCCTGATGGATCACACGCCCGGCGACCGCCAGTTCCGCGATCTCAAGCAGCTCGAAAAATACGTCATTGGCAAACACGGCATCAGCCCCGCCGAATTCGATATTCACGTCGCCACGCAACAGGCGCTGAAGGCACGCAACGGAGCCGCCCACGAAGCCGCCGCCGTCGCCGCCGCCCGCCGTTACGGTGCGGTTCTGGCCAGCCATGACGATACCGACACCGGCCACGTCGCCCGCTCTGCCGAACATGGCGCGCATTTCGCCGAATTCCCCACTACCGAAGAAGCCGCCCGTGCCTGCGCCGCGCACCAGATCAAGGTGATGATGGGCGCACCGAACCTGATCCGCGGCGGCAGCCATTCGGGCAATGTCGCGGCCAGCGCCTTGGCCGAGGCCGACCTTCTCGACATCGTATCTTCCGATTATGTGCCGTCATCGCTTTTGTCCGCAGCCTTGCTGCTCGGCGACCTCTGGGACGACACCGCGCGCGGCATCGCCACCGTGACGCTGGCTCCGGCCAAAGCGGCAGGGCTCGAGGATCGCGGCCTTCTGACACCCGGAACGCGTGCCGACGTGATCCGTGTTACCCGGCTCGGCACTGCCGGGGCCGTCCGAAGCGTCTGGGCTCAGGGGCAGCGCGTCGCCTGAGCGATGCGTCTAACACCATGATTCAATGACACTATCCGAATCCCATTTCGCCAACTGCAATTCAGATGTCCGGCCCGAATGCCCGATGATCGGCAGCTGAATCCGGTTCCTGGTTGAGATGAGCGACGATGGCGTGTTTTTCATGCTGGCCGCTCGCATGATCCGGAAGTCGGTCAAGGGATGATCGCCAGACCGCCTTTGCGGGCGGTTATTCCACCAGACGGAAGTAATCGACCTGGAGGTTGGAGTTTTCCTTGTTGTCGCAAAATCCCATCGTCATGTTTGAGGTTCCCGAAATGGTCCCCCCGGCGATCATCGACGCCCCCTCAACCCCGTCACCATTTGCCGAAAAATCGATGTTCTTCGCTGCAATCAACTGGCTTCCATAGATTTCGAGACCAGAGGGAAAGCTCATCGAGCCAAGGCTCACAAGCTGCGCTTCGCCGCCGGGCGCGCAGTTGTCCTTGCGACCCACCTGCATTCCCGCAGCCGACGTGATGGATTTCGCACCTGTGCTGGTTGTCGCAACCACGGCATTCGACAGCACCACGCCCTCGTTGAACTTGATGTCGCAGTCGGTGATGATAGCAACATTCTCGACCAGAACGCCGTTTGCAAAGGTCAGCGCCGCCCCGCCCTTGCAGTCGAATGTGTGAACACGTCCAGGGACAAGGTGGCTCTGCTCGATCGTGCGCTTAGTCAGTTTCACCGATCCTGAAGTCTTTGAAAGGTATGAGGGTCGGAACGCGGAGTCCGGATTGGATATGCCAGTGATGACGTCCGAGATCCGGCTCAGGATACGGATGTTCCATGCTCCCTCGCTAAGCGCGTCTGCCAGACCAGGGTTCGAGTCCAGACCCGAACTTGGCAGCTGTAGACTGGCCAGATCCGGCATGGATACGCTTGCATTGGGCGCGAAGGTGTTTCCACTGTTCAAGGATACATGATCGTTCGAGTGGATGCAGAAACCGTCGGTGAAGTTGTTGCCGCTCTGCAAGTCAATGAAACCCTCGGCAACGAAGCCTTCACGCAGGCAATGTGGACGGTAGGTGTCAAAGATCGATACGACCGCCACATCCCACTTGTCGAACCCGACAATCCGCAACAGGAAGGTCCCCAGCGGGTTGTCGTTCTCGGAATTCTGGCGCGCGGTCACATAAACGGCACTGCGCGAGCTCGCATCTGGCGAGAAGGTCCTGGTCTCCGGATCCCACACCCCGAACACGACGTCCTCATCGTTGATCACCTGTCCGACGTCCTTGATCTGCATATTGGCCGCCGAAATTGCCAATGCGGTGGCCTTTGCGTCAGCCGCAGACATGCCCTCCCTCGCGACCAGCGCCGTATGAGCCACGGCGTCGGCCGTGGTCTGCAGATTTGTGCGCGCGGTCGTCACGCTCGACACATCGACTGCAATGCCCCCAAGGGCGGCCAGCGAAATGAACAAAAGCAAGCCAAAGGCCGTACCCGCTCCATCTTCCTCGGTGTGAAAGTCCCTGATGCCGCCCCGGCCCTGCTTCAGCAGTTCCATGTCATATCTCCATGAAATGTTGAGCTTGGATGGTGATGTTCAACCCGGAAAGCTTCCCGAGCATTCCCGTGGCGATCATGTCGTTCGTAGGGATCACGACCGTTGTAGAGATAACCCTTGTGTCGGGGTTGATCGCGGAGTCTATCGTCGCGTTGGTTGCCAGTGCGCCGATATTGCTCATCACATAGGCTTCAGCCTCCGCTTCCGTCCGCAGACGGCCAACGGACGCCGCGCGGTTGGCATCCTGCACGACGCGCAAGACATTCGCTTTGTTGCCAAGGATCAGGGCTGCGTCCGTTGTAATGGAAAGCAGCGCCGCCATGAGCGGCAACCACAGCACGAACTCGATCGTCGCGGAGCCGTTCTCACAGGTCTTGAATCGCTTCAGAGCTTTTTTGGAAATCAACATCCTCACGGTCCCACCTTTGCAATGTCCGCCGCTTCGATTGAAAGAAGGATGCGTTACTCGCCTTAAACGTGTATTGAACCGTCCGTTCATCATCGGTTCATCCAGGAAATCATCGTCGTGGCCTTGGCCCACGCGGGAATGTCTTGACGCTCATTGCCGGCCCGTCGCTCTCGCAGGCGCGGGTGGCACGGGGCCTTACGGCGCTACTCGCGGGGCGCGGCAAGCCGTGCCGGGTGCGCAATGTCGAAACCGAGGTCACCACGACCGCGCTGGCGGTGCTGTCTGACGAATGCGAACCGGTCTCTGCGGCCCCTACCCCGGCTTCGGGTCAGGCCGCGAGAAGGCTGCGTCACTCTGCGAGTGCGGCGGCGCGGGTCAGCCAATCTGCAACCATCATGGGGTCTGCGGGCAACGGGGATACATCTCCCCCCGCGAAGGCGAGGAAGGCGGCAAGGTTCAGCCCGTTGACGCCAACCAGCACCGGCATGCCCATGGCGATCGCTTCGGCGATGACGGGGACGAGGCCCTTGCCTTCCGCCTCGCGCTTGCCGAATTTATTGACGATCAGCACTTCGGCACCGGCAAGACGTTGCTGTACGGCATGCACCGTCTGTTCCAGCGCACCCGAGTCCAGAATGCAGCCGCGGGCAAGATCGCCACGATCTTCGCTGATGCGCAGGGTTGGCCCGTCGGGAAGCACGGTCAGATCCATGTCGCATTTGCGCCGGTCAGGGCGTTCCTCGTTCGACTGCACGCATCCTGCCAGCCGGACACCGTCAGCGGTGAGTTGTGCTGCAATCTCGGCCACGAGGGCGTCAATCCGCCCGCGGCCCTGCAGGGTGACATAACCAAGTTTCATTGTGGCCTCATGCCGTAGGGACTGCGCCGCCCGGTCATTGCCGGGCGGCGCAAGGGATCAAAGTTCGACTTCCCACGACTTGTAGGACACCGCTGCCGAGGCCGGGGTCGCATCCGAGATTTTGCGGATGTTGGCCCAAGTGTGCTTGTAGTTCGGCAGGATCAACTCGTTCACGCCTGCGTTCACGATGTTGCCCTGCGCCCCGTTCGGCGCGCCGAAGATCATGAAGGTCTCGTTGCGCTTGGCGGTAGGCTCGGGGTAGGCCAACGCCTGTGTGGCACCCACATCATTGTGCACTTCGACCATGTCGCCCGCCTTGATGCCCAGTTCGGCCATATCGTCGGGGTTGATCTGGATGAAGGGGACAGGGAAGCGATCCATCACGAACTCGTTGCCCTGATCAAGGAACCAGTTCTGCCAATTCATGTTGGCGCGGCCGTTGTTGATGAGGAACTTGTGGCTTGCTTGCTGCTGGGCCTTGCCCGCCGCTTGCCAGCCGCGCCACTCGCCCATGCAGAACAGGGCTTTGCCGTCTTCGCGCCCGTGCCGGGTGAAGACACCGTTTTCATAAAGGCGGTTGGTGCCGACAAGCTGGCCATCGGCAAAGCCCGTCACCGGCTCAAGCACCCCATTGTTACCCATTGCGCGCAGGCGGTCATAGGTCACTTCGGGGTTGCCTTTGTTGTAGCCGTCCATGAAGGCGTCTTCCTCACTTGCCCAGTCATAGCCCTTGAACTGGTCGGCATACTCGGTGCGGCCCTCCTCGCGCAGCACACGTTCCATGGCTTGGGCAAGCCCCGCCGCAATCATGCAGTCGGGTTTGGCCGATCCGGGGCCGTCCATGTACTTTTCCGTCAGGCGGAGGCGACGCTCGCCGTTCATCGAGGTCAGGTTCATCTCGCCCGACTCGACCGCTGGCAGGATGACGTGGGCGGCTTGCCCGATCTGGCTGTGGATGATGTCCACATCCACCACGAACAGCCCGCCGGCGTTGATCGCGCCGACGATGGCATCCACCATTTCTTCGCGCGTGGCTCCGGCGCGGGCGTCCATGGCTTCTTTCACCATGTTGGACCGGCGGCTGTAGACGCGCTTGAATTCGGAGGCGTTCAGCGTGGTCTTGAAGTGGTCGTTGGCCCAGATGTGGTGCACCTTGCCGCCACCTGAAATGATCATCTGGTCGATATATGGCGCAGGACGGCCGACGTGGGCGTCGGAGGGTCGGTAGTAGCCTTCCTGATGCCCGCCCAGACGGCAGACGCCGCCACCTTCACGCCCGACGTTGCCGGTGGCCAGACCGATGTTCAAAAGGCTGCCGATGGCTCGATAGTTGTCATTGCCCCAGATGATGCCCTTCTCATAGGCGGTCACCGTCTTTCGGCGGCTGCCATCGTCCTTGGGCTTGGCGATCCACTCGGCAGCCTGGATGATCTGCGCCTCGGTCAGGCCAGTTGCGGCGGCTCCGTCGGCAAGGCTCATCTTGCAGGCGGCTTTTGCCGCCTCGAACGAGCCCAGCGAGGCGGGATATGCGCTGTCAGCCGCCACCGCCACATCGCCCTGAAAGGTCGAGTTGGCGATGAAGTCCGCGTCCACCCAGCCTTGTTCGGTGATGTAGGTGAACAAGGTATTGTGCAGCGCAACGTCCGACCCGGTGGTGATCGCCAGATGCAGCACGTTCTCGGCTCCTGCTACCTGCTCACAGCTGTCGACCGTGACGGTGCGGCGCGGATCCGAGATGACGACGCGCGCCCCGTTCTGCATGCCCTTGACCATGTGGTTCAGGAACAGGTTGGTCTGACATTCCATCGGGTTGGCGCCGACGATGAAGATCGTGTCGGTCACCTCATAGTCGGCGTAGTTGTAGTTCAGCTCGTCCACGCCCATGTCGCGGCTGGAGTGCACTTCCGACATGTAGGCGGGGCGGTTGTGGATGCGGCAGTGCTTGACCTTCATCGACTCGAAGTAAAGCTTGCCCGTGCCCCAGGTGTTTTCATAGCCACCAGCGCTGCCGCCGTGGTCGAACATCGACACGTAAAGATCGTTCTCGTTGTCCTTGTCGACGACCTTTGCCGTCACGCGGGCCACCAGATCCAGCGCGTCATCCCATGAGGTGGGCTGCCAGGTGCCGTATCGCCACACCAAGGGGTCGGTCAGGCGCTGCCGCTGGGTGCCGGTCACATCCGACCGCCGGTTTTCCGCCATGCGTGCGCCCCGGATCGAGCCAAGGCCCGAGTTCACTTCGCAGTTCACATCGGGCTTGATCACCAGATGCACATCCGCACCATTCTGTTTGACGACGTTGTACATCGACGGGGCATACCAGGCCTCGGTATCTGCGCCCTGCTGCTTGGAAAGGTCTTCGCCCATCCAGTTGCTGTCGGTGGTGCCCTGCTTCTTCAGCGGCCAGGTGTAGGCTTTGTAGCCACACCCGACGATGCAGTAATGGCAGGTAACGTTGTGTTCCTTGGCGCCTGCGGGAATGATCGGCAGACGGTCGATATTGCGTTTGTAAGCCATGATCGCCCCCTTACCCTTGCAGCACGTTGGACAGACGGCCGTAGATCAGCTCGTCCGCGCCTTCGGCATAGATGTCGCCCGCATCGTCCACCCGCAGCGCGAATTGCGGCAGGTTCTGCGTGGCATGGCCCCAGACCTGTTGACCGCCCTTTTCGCAGTCAAAGCGGCTGAAATGGCCGGGGCAATTCAAGGTTTTGTCTGATGCGGCGTAAGACATGATGAAGCCCTTGTGCGGGCACAGCACTGAATAGGCGACGATATCGCCGTCAGGGCCAGCGCCACCTTCGACAGGGCTGCCGAGCTTCAAGAGGATGCCGGGACTGTCGGCGTCGGGATAACCGATGTCCATTGGCTCGTTCACCTTCAGGTCGGCAAGATTTGCCAGCTTGTTCGACGGGTAATCAACCATCGCGCGCGCCTGCACCTGCGCCTGTGCCGGCCCCGCAGGCAGTACAGTCGCCGCCGCCGCACCTGCGACGCCAAGGACACCCCCTCGCAGGAATTGACGTCGGCCCACTTCAACCAACTGATTGCATTTCATGGTCGCTAACCTCCCTCGGCATTGTTGCAGGCAGGATACCGGGATGGCGGGGGCAGAGCGACAGCGCAACGCACTCCGCCGCAACGCGGCAAGACGTTATGATTGCACACTAATTTCAGGCGTTCGGATTTCCGAACATGCAGTGGCGGTCAAAGCCCCAGCTTCTGCATCTTTTCCCACAAGGTCGTGCGAGAGACGCGCAGCAGCTTCGCCGCCTCACCGACCTGACCATTTGTCCGTTCAAGCGCGGTGACAATCTGCGCCTTTTCAGCCAGGTCGCGGACTTCGGAAAGGGACCGCATTTCAACATCCACGGCGCGTTCGGGGAACAGGTCCGATGTCAGGATCATGGGCCCTTCCGCCGCCTCGACCGCCCGCATCAGTCGGGCGCGAACTTCCCGGCCATTCCCCGGCCAGTCATGTGACCGGATCGCTTCCTCTGCCGAGGCAGCAATACCGCTGATCGGCGCGCGACGCCGCGCGTTGAAGCCGTGGAACAGCTGCGCCGCCAGCCAGACTGCATCGTCCGGGCGCTCAGCCAGCGGGGGAACCACAATTTCATGCGACCGCAGGAGGGACAAAAGATCGGCGCGCAGGGCAAGTTCATCCTCGTCCACCTGCAGGCCAAGCGTGGCGATCAGCCGAAACCTCGGTCCAGCCAAGAGCCCCATCAGGGTATCCTGCGCGGCAGGGTCAAGCCGCGACAGGCCAATGACGACAAGCGAGCCTTCACCGACCTCTGTCACAGCCTCGTGCAGGTCACTCGCATTGAGGGCCTCACGCAGCGCGTTGCATGCCACCACCGGTGCTGCTTTCCGGTCTGACAGGTCATGCACTCGCCGTGCAAGGCGAAGTTTACCAAGCCCCGGTGCGCCGCGGATGAGAAGCGGCGTGTCGCGGTTTGCAGCTTCGATTATTTGCCGATCCACAGCCCTCGCAGCCTGGGTGATGCCGGTTTCGGGAGGCATGTCCTGATCCGCACGGGGCCGGATAATGGCCGCAAGCCGCTTCAGGAAAGCACCAATTTCAAACGGTTTGGTGATGTAGTCGGCAGCGCCTGACTGAATCAGCCGGACGGCCTGATCTATTCTGCCTTGACCGGTGATAAACAAGAAGGGTGGCGGGTGGCCGGTGCGGGATAGCGTGTCGTACAATTCTTCACCCGTGCCGTCGGGCAGACGGATGTCGCAGATCACCGCATCAAGCGTTTTGCGGGGCGTGCGGATCGCGGGCAGTGCTCGGGCGATCTGGCGATGCCATTGCACCTCGGCGCCTTCCAGCGTCAGGCGCTGCACCAGCGATGCGCCCATGATCTCGTCATCCTCGACCAATGCGATGCGGCGCCCATCAAGCATCTGGGCCAGCCTGCGGAGGTAGATTGGCCCTGATCCAGGTTTGCCCGGCCACGCGCTCATGCCCGATTGTACCGCCAAGGCCTGCCACGATGTCATGGACAAGCCGCAGGCCGACGCCACCGCCGGGCGGCAGTGGGCCAGAGGCCATAAGGCGGTCAAGGTCGCCCTCGGTCATGTCTGGACCTGAATTGGTGACAAGGATCGAAAGGCCACCATCCCCACTGGCAACGGTGAGGCCCACTTGACCATTCATCCCAGCCGCAGCTCCGGCATTGAGCAGCAGGTTCAGGGTCACCTGCCGGACGGCGGCGGCGGGTTGACATGCAAGCGCTGCGGCTGAAGCAACGATCTGCCAGTCCAGACGCTGACTGCGACTATGCACTTCGGGCTCGAAAAGCAGCCTTAGATCCTCGAAATCCTCGGGCCGCAAAGGCTGGCCCGCCCGGTCAAGCCGGTTCTGGTCCAGGATTGCGCGGGTCACCTCGCGCAAGTGACCAAGGCCACGCTGAATCAACGCGGCGGACTGCCGCACAACGTCGGGCCGATCGGCATAGGTATGAATGGTGTCTGCCGCATTCAGCAGCCCGCCGAGGGGATTGTTCACCTCATGTGCCAAAGACGACGACAACCGCCCAAGACTGACGAACCGTTCGCGATCTGCAAGCCTGCGTTCCGCTTCCTCCCTGGCCCGCACAGCGTCGGACATCGCGTTGTACGTCTGGAACAGCCGGGCAAGTTCGGTATCGCCCCTGGGCAAGTCCTGCGCCGGGATCGGTTCAAGTCTGCCCTCCATCCGCCCCATATGGCCAGCCAGGCGCGATACGGGCTGAAGCATGCGCCGCATCGCAAGATAACCGCCAAAGGCCAGACCCAGGGTGGCCGTGGCGTTGCCCGCCAGCAAATAGAGGCCTGCCTTCCAACGCTCGGCCACAAGGTCGGCCACGTTCAGTTCGCTGACGATCTGACCGACATTGCGGCCCTGATAATCAAGGTTTGCCACCACGTGGATGTGATCATCGCCGCCAGAAAGGGTAATCGCGTCAACGGGCTGCGCGCCCTGCATCAGCGGACCAACATCGGAATCAACGGGCACGCGCAAGGGATCAGAGGCCGCGATCACTCGGCCCGCTTCATCCGCCACCACAGTCAAGACCATGCGCTGACCTGATCCAGCCGTCGTGGCGCGATCAAGGGTGTCAAACACCTCCCAGACATCCCGGCGCAACACGGATGGGCCGAGGGCGACCGCCAGTCCATCGACATGCAGGCGCGCAAGCTCCTGCAGCCGGGATTCCTGAACCGACGACAAGGACGAAAGCACCTGCTGCGATGCAACGATACCCACAAGCACCATCATCGCAGATGCGATCAGCGGCACGCGCATGGACAGCGGCATGGACTGCAGTTTCTTGAGGAGGTTCTGGATCACATGCCCTTCACATCCTGCATCCTGACCCGGATGCCATCGAACAGGGCCACCTCTCCTGCGACGATCTTGTCGAGTTGCAGAAGAGCAAGTGCCTTTTGGCCATCGGGCGACGCATCAAGGGCAAAAAGCGCCTGCTGCAGCTGCTGCACCGATTCACTGGCAGTGTGATCCTTTCGCGTCGCGAACGGGGGAAAGCCGAGTTTTTCGGACCGCCCGATCACTTTGGTTCGGGCGGTCAATTCTGGCTCGACTGCGGCAAGGGCCTCCCAGACATATCCATCGATGCTGCCCGACCGGGTCAGCCCTCCGGCAACCGCCCGTGCGACGTTCCGGTGGCCATAGGCGAACAGAGTTCGGGCGAAAAAACTGTCGGGCCTTGCGCCCATGCGGACGATATCTGATGCCGTGACCAGCCAACCGGAATTGCTGTCGGGATCGGAATAGGCGTGCGTGCCGCCCTGCAGGTCGGCAAGGGCTTCGGCCGGGTCGTCGTTGCGGGCAATGAGGTAGGATTGATACAAAGGTGCGCCGCGCCAGAGCGGCACGCCCAGGAGGGCGAGGTTTTCCTCGTGCTGCAGGAACGGATAGCCGCAAAGCCAGGCTGCATCCACCCCGCCTTCAAGCAAGAGCCCGGTCACTTCCTGATAGGTCCGCCGCTGCACAACCTCGATGCTGCGCCCGGTGCCTATTTCCAGCGCCTCGCGCAGACGCAGGATGACCTCGCCGTCGTTATCCAGAAAAACTGGCGTCAGGCCCAGCCTGATGGGGCTCTCGGACCGCGCCAGCCCCGGTGCCGCACAAGCTGCGGCCAGCAGAGCAAGAACCTTTCTGCGGGTCGATGTAACCATGTCTTTCCCCCGGTTGACGACGACCCCTTCGCGCAAAGCCGCCGCGACAGGTTTTGATTGACAGTGCCGCCCACCCCCAGCATATCGTGAAGCGACGATAGGCGATAAATTTGGGCGATACAATGAAAACCTATGGAGCCTCGCAGGACGAACGGATCGCGGAACTTGGCAAGGCGCTGGCTCACCCGGCACGCCTGCGCATCCTGCGCCTGCTGCTAGCAACGCCTGGCTGCATCGGCGGTGACATCGTCGGGAAGGTTGGCCTCGCCCAATCTACGGTTTCAGAGCACCTGCGCATCCTGAAGGCGGCAGGCGTGATCTCGGGTGAGATTTCGGGGCCTCGCGTTTGTTACGCGCTCAATCCGGCGGCCTTGCAGCCCCTGTCCGACCTGATCGCGACCTTGTCGCCACCCGTTGGCGATGCGTGCTGTCTGCCCGATGCAAAGGAAACGGCATGAGCCTGTTCGAACGGTATCTGACCGTCTGGGTGGCACTTTGCATCCTTGCCGGGCTGTTGCTGGGCAACCTGATGCCAAGCCTGTTCGGCGCGCTGGCGGCGATGGAGTTTGCCTCGGTCAACCTTGTGGTGGCTGTGCTGATCTGGGCGATGGTCTACCCGATGATGATCGCCATCGACTTTGGCTCGCTGCGCGAGGTTGGGAAGGCGCCAAAGGGGTTGATCATCACGCTGGTCATCAACTGGCTGATTAAGCCCTTCACCATGGCCGCCTTGGCGGTCTTGTTCTTCAACCACCTTTTCGCTGGGCTGATCGACCCCGCCCGCGCGCCCGAATACATCGCTGGGCTGATCCTGCTTGGCGCCGCGCCCTGCACGGCGATGGTGTTTGTCTGGTCGCAACTGACCAAGGGCGATCCGAACTACACACTGGTGCAGGTGTCGGTCAACGACCTGATCATGGTCGTGGCCTTCGCACCCATCGTGGCCTTCCTGCTGGGCGTGACCGACATCGCCGTCCCGTGGGAGACGCTGATCCTGTCGGTCGTGCTGTATATCGTGATCCCCCTGATCGCCGGGGCGCTGACCCGGCAAGCCCTTCTGGCGCGGGGCGGCGAGGCGGCGGTGACCGCCTTCACCACCCGGATCAAGCCCGCGTCGATCCTTGGATTGCTGCTGACGGTCGTCCTGCTGTTCGGTTTTCAGGGGCAGGTCATCCTGGCGCAACCGCTGCTGATCGCGCTCTTGGCGGTGCCGATCATCCTGCAATCCTACGGCATCTTCGCCCTTGGCTATGCCTGGGCCTGGGCGTGGAAACTACCGCACAAGGTGGCCGCCCCTTGCGCGCTGATCGGCACGTCGAACTTCTTCGAACTGGCCGTCGCCGTTGCCATCGGCCTCTTTGGCCTGAACTCGGGTGCCGCACTGGCCACTGTCGTGGGCGTGCTGGTGGAAGTGCCGGTGATGCTGACCCTCGTCGCCTTCGCCAACCGCACGCGAGGAAGCTTTGCGGCATGACTCTTGCATAAGTTGATAGGTATTGAATACGCCCAGAACGGCAGGCAGCCTGCGTAGCTGATGGGTTCGCGTCAGAATCGCACAGTTCGGCAAGCGCGCGACCGGCGCGCAGCAACACGGAAGCTCACAGGTCCACAGACAGGTCTACAGACAGGGGCACTAGACTTTCTCAGCAAATCCGTTGAAAGTTCAGTCGCAACTATGGAAGTGGCCTCGAACCTCCAAAGGACTTGCTCAGTAGGCCAATCGAGGCATCATCCCGTCATCCGGCAAGCCACAAGTATCGCGTGCAAGTCCCAGTTAAGGTGTTGAGTTATGGAAAAAGATTTCGCCCTTTGTTCGAGAATCATCGATCACATGGTGCAGACAATCACCAGGACCCCTGTCGATGACGACCCTTGCAAACATGCAATGCTGTCAGATTTGTTCCCCGAGGACGTCTACCAGAAAATCCTTTCCAATATCCCGGATAGGGCTGCATTTCGCCCGATGAGCCTTGATATGTTTCGCGATGCCAATGGCGTCTCAACGCGGGACCTGATCGAATTGCCCGAGATAGGGGTGCAACGGATCGCCACCAACCAGCAAAGCCTGTGGTGGGCCGTGGGGACTGCCACGATGTCCGCAGAGGTCAAGTCAGCCGTTTTTGCTGCTCTTGCCGGTGATCTTGCACCTGTCTTTGGGTGCGCGCAGTCGGAGGTGAACGACCAGCCCGTTTTCGTCAGCACAGCCCTTCGCTACGAGACAGAGTCGTATTACATGCCGCCGCACATCGACGGATGGCCGCGGGTCGCCACGATGCTGATCTACCTGCCGGAAGACGCCAATCTGGATGGGTTGGGCACGTCGCTTTATGATTATGCGCCCAGATGGCAACGGCCATTCCGCGCGGCCCACCGCGAAGTGCGACGCGCGCCTTTTCTGCCAAATTCAGGAATCTACTTTTCGGGGAGCCAACGGAAGGCACGGCCGGGCTGGCATGGTTTTGAACGAGCAAACAAGGCCGTGGTGGGTGACGAGCCCCGTATCAGCCTGCTTACGACTTGGTATACCGGGACCAAGGAAACGCATGCCTCCTGGGCAGAGATCATACCCGTCATAGAAATGCCCCGCGCGGCCTTGTCCGTCGCCTAACGCAGACTGAACTGGGAAAAGGCCGTTGGCTCAACGACGGAGCTCTTGAGCCATTCCAGAACCGCACCCCATACTAGCTGAACCCGCCCGTCTGCTTTGCCCCCCAGATACACCACCCCACGCGCTAGGTTCGCAGCCCGCCGGATGTGTCTTTACGGATCCGCTCGGCCGCAAAGGCCATGAAGCTGCGCACCCGCGGCTGCTGATAGGCTTCCGGTGACGCCACAAGCCACCAGTGGCTGTCGGTTTCGACAGGGGGCGGAAAGCACAGCGCAAGGCCCGGTGTCGCACGGCCAACCATCAGGGGCAAAAGTCCGACACCCAGCCCGGCCCGCACGGCACCCGCCATGTTCGGAATCGAATTGGAGGTCGTTGCCACCTGCGCGTCGCTCACAAACCTCATGAACGTGCGCGAGAAATGCAGCGTGGCGACCACGCCGCTGTAGGCCACGATCGCGTGGTCGTTCAGGTCGCTCATCGACCGCGGTTCCCCATTGCGCTCCGCATAGGCATCCGAGCAATAGACCCCCCAAGTGATGCTGGGCAGTCGCACCGAAATCAGCGTATCGCCCTCCAGCTCGCCATTGGTCGCGCGAAAGGCGATATCGGCTTCGCCTTTTTCCAGGCTTATGCGGTGCTCGGCCGACAGGTTCTCGAACCGGACTTCAGGGTGAAATGTGCGGTAAGCCAGCATGATCGGGCTTATCAGATGGGTCATCATCGCTTCAGGTGCGGTCACCCGGATCGAGCCGGACAGATCCCGGGTCATCCGCGTCGCCTCAACTTCCACGTCGAGGGCGGCAACCTCGACCGCTTCGATCTTTTGCAGCAGCGCCTGCCCTTGCGGGGTCAGGGCAAATCCGCGGGTGGTGCGGGTGAAAAGCGCCAGCCCAAGCGCATGTTCCAGCGCTTCGATGCGTCGGCTGACGGTTGTCTGGTTCATGGTCAGCACACGCGACGCCGCAAGCGTGGACCCTTCGCGGGCCACGGCAAGGAAGATGCGCAGGTCGCTCCATTCATACATTCGACGGATCATACTTCGGCTCTGCAAAAACGCAGAGCGGTTATTTTTCAGAGCGGCTACTGAACGAAAGAACGTCATGCCACAGTGAATAACCGAAGCAATGCTCTGATATGTAAGGATTTTCACCATGAACCGTCGTCAAGCCGGAACCTATGCCTTCGCCGGAGCAGCCGCCATGGCAGCCTATTACGGCGCCCCCACTGCCGCCCTTGCCAAAGACGCAGTACCGGGCCCCGTGCTGGCCGTGATCAGTCACCCCGTCACCGACCTCGCCGCCTGGCGTGTCGTCTATGATGAGGCCCAGCCCGTGCGTGATACCGCCGGTGTGACCGGTGCAGAGGTCTTTGTCGACGCTGCAAACCCGTTGATGGTGGTCATCATTCACCGCTTTGCATCGATGGACGCCGCGCAAGGCTTTTTCGCGAACCCGGATCTTGCGGCCGCCATGCAGCGCGGCGGCGTCACGGCACCGCCCAAGATCATTTTCGCATCGGCTGCCTGACCTGCACAGGCATCGGGGGCATGCGTCGCGAGACAGATCCGCGACTGCCCCCCGCGCCGCGCAGTGTCCCGGATCGTGACGGCGTCAACCTTTCACCGAACATTCAGGAAGACAGCACATGGAAGACCATGCCCATTCGTTTGCCCAGACCTGGCCGGTCAAGACCCGCGACCTGCACAGTCACCACTTTGACAGCACGTTCTGGGATGACATCCGCTTTCGCGACGACGACATCGTGATCGCTACCTATGTCAAATCCGGCACCACCTGGATGCAGCAGATCGTCAGCCAGCTAATCTTTGACGGGGCCGAGAACATTTCGACCGCAGCCCTCAGCCCCTGGGTTGATCTGCGGGTTCCGCCGCGCGAAGTCAAACTGCCCGAGATCGAGGCCCAGACCCACCGCCGGTTCCTGAAGACCCACCTGCCGGTCGATGCATTGGTCTTTTCGCCAAAGGCCAAATACATCTACATCGGCCGCGATCCGCGCGACGTGATTTGGAGCCTGTTCAACCATCATACCAATGCCAATCAGCTGTGGTATGACGCGCTGAACCAGACCCCAGGCCGCGTCGGGCCAGAGATCGGGCGGCCCCCTGAAGATCCGGTGACCTATTTCCGCGACTGGCTGGCCAATGACGGAGCACCCTTCTGGTCGTTCTGGGAAAACGCCCGCAGTTGGTGGGCGATCCGCGATCTGCCGAATGTCCATTTCGTGCATTTCTCCGATCTGAAGGCGGACATGGCAGGCGAAATCCGCAAGATCGCAGCCTTCCTCGATATCGAACCCAGCAACTGGCAGACCGTTCTGGACCACTGCACGTTTGACTACATGAAGGCCCATGCGGGGGACTGTGTGCCGCTTGGCGGAGCCTTCTGGGAAGGCGGCGCGCAGACCTTCCTGCACAAGGGCTCCAACGGGCGCTGGCAGGGCGTGCTGCCCGAAGCCGACAGTGCGGCGCTGGAGGCGCGGATGCTGAACGAGCTCGGGACACGCTGCGCGGCCTGGATGCAAGCCGGCGGCAAGATCTGACGTCAGGGTGGTCGCGTGTCGGATGCAATCTGCGGGTTGGATCCGGCGGGCGGCCCGAACTTAGCGCCGCGCCAGTCAAACGATATGCATGAACGCAGTTGGCCAGCAGTCGCGTTGGCGGAGGAGGTGGGATTCGAACCCACGGTGGGCTTCCACCCACGTCGGTTTTCAAGACCGGTGCGTTAAACCACTCCGCCACTCCTCCGACAAGGGCGGCCGCGCGGCGATTTCCGCTGATCGTGAAGGAGAGGCTGCGCCACGACCCTTTCCAGCGAGCCGCGCAAAGGGTATGATGCCCGCGCAGCAGCAATGTCTGCGTCGGCAGGCCGGTTGGACAAACGGGTCAGGCAAGCAGGCGAAGCCTGCAACGGCGCAGGTGGTAAACAAAGCGTGGCAGATCAGACCGCGCAGGTACGAGGGCGCAATATGGCACGGGCAGGCTTCCGGCATTTGATTCTGGGCGTGGCAGCGACGGCGCTGCTTGCGGGTTGCGTGGAGGGCGAGGGGCCGTTTGCGGCCAATCCCTCTCCCAACGCGGCGACCGGTGCACTGCGCACCGCCGGCGGGCAACCGCAGGACGTCGAGTCGCCCGAGGTGTTCCAGGTGACCGACACCGCGCTCTGGGACGGGCGGCCGTCGCTGGGCGGCGTCTGGGTTGCATCGCCCGACACCACCGATCCCGAGCGTGTGATCATGCGCAACCCGGCCAACGGCAAGTCGGTCGTGGGTGCCCTGTTCCGGCGCGAACGCGACAATCCCGGCCCGAAGCTGCAGATTTCCTCGGACGCGGCCGAAGCGCTTGGCCTGCTGGCCGGCCAACCGGCCGAAATCAACGTGACCGCCATGCGCCGCACCGAAGCGGCCACATCCGAACCCGAACCGGAAATCGCCGCAGCCGGGGCGATCGAGGCGCAGTCGGCAACAGCCGACGCCGGCACTGCCGCCGACGTACCAGCCGATGCCGCACCGCTTGCCGATGCGGCCGGGGCCACCGCCGTGGCTGCAGCCGCTCTGGCCGCAGTCGATGCGGGCGAAGCGTCGGACGCCGCCGTCGATCCTTTGGCTGACGGTGACGCTGCCGCAGCGCCCGCCGCCGAACCCGCCCGCAAAACCTGGCGCGAACGCCGCGCCGAAGCCAAGGCCCGACGGCAGGCGGAACGTGCCGCCAAGGCCGCCGCCGCAGGCACCGCCGGTGCAGCCGGAGTAGCCCCGGCAACTGCCGCTATTGTTTCCGATGTGGAAACGATGCCCCTCGACGCTACCAGCACTGCGGCCAGCGCCGAACCTGCAGCGCCGTCGCAGGCAACCATCGGGTCAGAGGTCGGCACCGCGGCCGCTGTCAGTGCCGAAGCGGCACCGTCGCAACCCGAACCGGCCGAGAATCCCACGGCAGGCCGCCCGATCCAGATCGGCTTCTTTTCGCAAGAGGCCAACGCCGAACGCGCTGTCGCGGAACTGGCAGCGGCGGGCGTCCCCGCCACGGCCCGCCGCGAAGAAAGCAACGGCAAGGCCTACTGGACGGTCACCGCGCGCGGTGATGCGGCGACCCTTGGCAAGGCCAAGGCGGCTGGCTTTGCCGACGCCTACTTCCTGAAATGATCCGGCCCGCCACGCCGTCTTGACCCTCGCTGCCCGCGAAAGGACCCGTCCATGTTCCACCGTCTGCGCATTCTCCTCTCGATCCTGACGCTTCTTGCGGCGGCCCTGCCCGCCCGCGCCTTCGAGACGACGGCAACGGCGGCTTGGGTCTATGACATCACGACCAAGACCGTTCTGATGGACAAGAACGCCGACCAGTCGCTGCCGCCCGCCTCGATGTCAAAGCTGATGACGATCAACATGCTGTTTGAGGCGCTGCGCGATGGGCGGGTCACCCTCGACAGCACCTTCGCCGTGTCCGAACGCGCCAAGGCGATGGGCGGATCGACCATGTTCCTGCAAGAAACCGACCGTCCAACCGTCGACGACCTGATCCACGGCATGATCATCAACTCCGGCAACGATGCCTGCGTCGTGGTGGCCGAAGGTCTTGCGGGTACCGAAGAGGCCTTTGCCGCCCAGATGACCGAACGTGGCCGCGCGATCGGCATGACCGCCTCGGTCTTCGCCAACTCCTCGGGCTGGCCCGACCCGACGCACCGCATGTCGATGCGCGACCTTGGCATCCTGGCCCAGCGCCTGATCGAGCAGTTCCCGGAATACTACCCGATCTTTGCCAAGACCGAGTTCGACTACAAGAACCGCGCGCCCGACAACCGCTTCAACCGCAATCCCCTGCTCGAGCTTGGGATCGGCGCCGACGGCCTGAAGACCGGCCACACCTCCGAGGCGGGCTATGGCCTTGTCGGCTCGGCCAAACAGGGCGACCGCCGGATCGTGTTCGCGGTCACCGGCCTTGCCTCCGACGCGGCCCGCGCCGACGAGGCTGAACGCATCGTCAGCTGGGCCTTCCGCCAGTTCGCCGAAAAGACCGTCGCCAGATCCGGCGTCCGTGTCGCCGAAGCCGAGGTATTTCTCGGGGCCGTCGACAGCGTCGGCCTTGTGCCCGCTGCCGATGTGCGCCTCCTCGTGCCTGCCCTCGTGCAGGAAAGCATGACCGCCGAAGTGGTCTATAAAGGCCCGCTGATTGCCCCCCTTGCCGCCGGAACACCGGTGGCTGAACTGATCATCCACGTCCCTGATCTGCCCGACCACACGATCCCCCTCGTGGCCGAGGCCGACGTGCCGGCGGCCGGTTTCATGCGCCGGGTCAGCACGGCCGCAAGCGCGCTTTACGCCCGCTACATTGGCGGGGCTCCGGCCTCCTGAATGCCGGGCCTTTTCCTCAGTTTCGAAGGCATTGACGGCTCCGGCAAGTCAACGCAGGCCCGCCTCCTGGCCGAGACGCTGCGCGCCAAGGGCCAGACCGTCACCCTCACCCGTGAACCCGGCGGCAGTCCGGGGGCCGAGGAAATCCGCCGCCTCGTCCTGGAAGGCGCGACCGACCGCTGGTCACCGGAAACCGAGATCCTGCTTTTCACGGCCGCCCGGCGCGATCATCTGGAAAAGACCATCCGTCCGGCGCTCGCGCGCGGCGAAATCGTCATCACCGACCGCTTCGCCGACAGCACCCGCATTTTTCAGGGCATCACCCGCGGCGACCTCACCGATACCGTCGACCAGCTGCACGCGCTGATGATCGGCGTCGAACCCGACCTGACCCTGCTCTTTGACCTCGATCCCGCCAAGGGCCTTGCCCGCGCCACGGCCCGCGCCGGCACCGAACTGCGGTTCGAGGATATGGGTCTCGCCTTCCAGACCCGGGCGCGTGACGGGTTCCTCGCGCTTGCCAAGGCCCACTCCCGCTTTCGGGTGATCGACGCCGACGCGCCGCCCGACACCGTGGCCCAGCGCGTCTGGGAGACAGTGGCGCCGCATCTGGCCCGCTGACGCCCAGTCACTGGTAGGCTTGCCCCCGCAAACGGAACCACCAGATCGCTTGGTTGGTTATTCAAGTGCAAACCCGACGTCCCGGCTATCGCTAAAGGCGTCTTTCCCTTAACCTGACCCTTGGTCTGAGAAGGTTTGGACGTGAGCATGGCTGCAGACACGTCTCCAGCGTCCCATATCCCGGACCTTATCTGGGGTGCGCAGATCGGCACTTACGAACTGCGTGCCGCCAACAATCTTTTCGTCTGGTCGCCCGAGCAGATGCGGCTTTACGCCGTTGACCATGCCCCCACCAACGCAGCAGAGTTTTACCGCCTGATCCATCCCGAAGACCGCGCCCGTGTCGAGGCGGACTCAAACGCCTTCGCCGCCTCGACCGATGACAGCTACACCCATAGTTTTCGCATCCTGCGTTCAGACGGCAGCGTGCGCGTCATCCTCGACCGAGGCTCGATTCAGCGCACCGCGTCGGGTCAGATTGTGCTGATACGGGGCGTCAACATCGACGTTACCAACGAGGCGCACCTGAACTACGCCGCCGAAGCCCGCCTGCACGCCAGCGAACGGCGCTACCGCAAGCTGTTCGATGCCATCGACGAGGGCTTCTGCATCGCCGAGGTGCGCCTTGATGCCCCCGATGGGCGCGTCGATTACCGCGTGATCGAGGCGAACCCCGCCTTCTACGCCAGGACCGGCTTTCCCAAGGACGTTCTGAACGCATGGCTCCGCACCGCCGCTCCTGGGCTGGAAGACCACTGGTTCGAACGTTACGGCCAGATAGCCCGCACCGGCCAGCCGACGCGCTTTGAAAACCAGTCCGGATTTCTCGGCCGCTGGTTTGACGTCTACGCCTTTCCGATCGACGATCCGAAAGACTGTCGCGTCGCGATCCTGTTCAACGACATCACCGATCGCAAGCATGAGGAAGAACAGGCCCGTCTGCTGGTCGAAGAGATCAATCACCGCTCGAAGAACACTCTAGCCGTGGTGCAGGCCATCGCCCGGCTCAGTGCAAGCAGCAGCACCGGCACAAACGCGGGTAGCGACGATTTCCTGCCCCGCTTCGGTGAACGGATGCGCGCTCTTGCCGCGTCACATGATCTTCTGGTGCGCAACAATTGGCAAAGCGTGTCGCTCGACGAACTCCTGAAGACCCAGCTCGCGCCGTTCGACGATCCGACCGATGCTCGCGTGACCACTGAGGGACCGCCGCTGGCGCTGAGCGTGGTTGCGACCAAGGCGCTTGGCATGGCGTTCCACGAACTCGCCACCAACTCGGCCAAATACGGCGCGCTTTCGACTGCCACCGGCACAGTGAGGATCCGTTGGTCGACCGATGCCAACAAGACCGGCAATGGCCGCGACGCAGACGATCTTGCCAGCGGGACTGACGGCGCCTCGCAGCTTTCCCTGGTCTGGCAGGAAACCGGCGGACCCCCGGTAAGCCAACCAACCCGACAGGGTTTCGGCACGACGGTGACCAGTCGGATGACGGAAGACAGCACTGGCGGCCGGGTCGCGAGCGACTTCGCGCCCGACGGCCTGATCTGGCACTTAACCTGCCCGCTTGACGGGGTTGCGCAATAGGGCGTGGCGAACGAGGTCAATGCCATGTCGGCCCGCCGCCTTGCTGACAAGCGCGGAAAAAGTATTGACGAACACTTAATGCCAAGGGCCAAGCCATTGATCTTGCATGGAAGGCATGCGTTGTCCACGGTGGGACATGCCTGCCCCCTTTACGCCCCTTCCCTGCCACGGCATACCTGACGCATGGCCGAACCCCTCCCCGATCCCGACCGCATCGAAGGCGCCCCCCACCCAAGGGAGACGGCCCATCTTTACGGCCACGCTCAGGCCGAGGCCGAGGTTCTGTCCGCCTTCACGACCGACCGCCTCCACCACGCCTGGATGATCACCGGCCCCAAGGGCGCCGGCAAGGCCACCCTCGCCTGGCGGATCGCCCGCTTCCTCCTCGCCACCCCCGATGATGACGGCGGAATGTTCGCCCCGCCGCCCCCCACGTCCCTTGATATCGACCCGTCGAGCCCCGTCGCCCGCCGCCTCCTGCAACTGGCCGAACCCCGCCTCTTCCTCCTCCGCCGCGGTCCCAACGAAAAGGAAACCGCCCTCAGCCAGGTCATCTCGGTCGACGAGGTGCGAAAGATGAAATCCTTCTTCGCCCTCTCCGCCGCCGACGGCGGCCGCCGCGTCGCGATCATCGACAGCCTCGACGAACTCAACACCGCCGCCGCCAACGCCCTGCTGAAACTGCTCGAAGAACCCCCGGCCCGCGTGACCCTCCTCCTCATCGCGCACCAGCCCGCGCGTCTGCTGCCGACCATCCGGTCGCGCTGCCGCGAGCTGCGCCTCGCCCCCCTTGGCCCCGACGACCTCGCCGCCGCCCTCACCGCTGCCGGCGGCAGCGTCGCGCCGGGCGATACCCAGGCCCTTGCCGAACTTTCCGCCGGCTCGGTCGGCGAAGCCTTCCGCCTGACCAACCTCGACGGCATGAAACTCTACACCGCGCTCGTCCGCCTGTTTTCCACCCTGCCCCGCCTCGACCGCCCGCAAGCCCTTGCCCTCGCCGACATCGCCGGCGCGCGCGGCGCGGCCGAGACCTTCAATCTTCTCGTCACCCTGATCGACCTCTTTCTCGCCCGTCTCGCACGTACCGGCACCCTTCAGCAAACCCCACCCGAGGCCGCCCCGCATGAGGCCGCCCTTCTCGCCCGCCTATCGCCAGACCCTCTTGCCGCCCGCGCCTGGGCCGATCTCGCCCAGTCGCTTTCCGCCCGCGCCCGTCGTGGCAAGGCGGTCAACCTTGACCCTGCCGCCCTTCTCATGGATATGCTCCTGAAGATCGACGAGATGACCCGATGCCCCCCGAACTAGTGGACAGCCACTGCCACCTCGACTTCCCTGACTTTGCCCAGGAATTGCCCGAGGTCATCGCCCGTGCCAGCGCGGCCGGCGTCACGCGCATGGTCACGATCTGCACGCGCCTCAGGAACGAACCCCAGGTCCGCGCCATCGCTGAAGCCTATTCCGGCGTCTTCTATGCCGCCGGCACCCACCCGATGAGCGCCGCCGAAGAACCCCTTGCCACGCTCGACCAGCTGATCGCACTCGCCCGTCACCCCAAGATGGTCGGCATCGGCGAAAGCGGGCTTGATTACCACTACACCGCCGACAGCAAGGCCATCCAGCAAACCTCGCTCCGCATCCACATCGAAGCCGCGCAGGAAACCGGCCTTCCCCTCATCATCCACGCCCGCGACGCCGATGATGACATGGCCACGATCCTGACCGAAGGCTTCCGCGACCGCCCCTACACTTGCGTCATGCACTGCTTCTCATCTGGTGCCGACCTCGCGCAAGCCGCCCTCGACCTTGGCTTCTACCTCTCGATGTCGGGCATCACCGCCTTTCCGAAAAGCCAGGCCCTGCGTGACATCTTTGCCCGCGCGCCGCTTGACCGGATCCTGCTGGAAACCGACAGCCCCTACCTCGCGCCGCCACCATACCGCGGCCGCCGCAACGAACCCGCCTATACCGCCTTCACGGCGCAAGCCGGCGCGCAGCTCTTCGGTCTTTCCGACGCCGACTTCGCCGACGCCACCACCGCCAACTTCGACCGCCTGTTCCCCAAAGCCGCGAGGCCCGTTTGATGGCCACCCTGCGCTTCATCATCCTCGGCTGCGGTTCCTCCGGCGGCGTTCCCCGCCTTGGTGGGCCGGACAATCTTGGCGACTGGGGCGAATGTGATCCGGCCAACCCGAAAAACCGCCGCCGACGCTGCTCCCTTTTGGTCGAACGCCAGACCGAGGCGGGCAGCACCCGCGTCCTGATCGACACCTCGCCCGACATGCGCGACCAATTGCTCGACGCCGGCATCGGAACCCTGGATGCGGTGGTCTACACCCACTCCCACGCCGACCACATGCACGGCATCGACGATCTGCGGCAGGTTGTGTTCAACACCCGCCAGCGCCTCGCCATCTGGGCTGACGGCCCGACACAAGAGGCGCTTCTGACCCGGTTCGGCTATGCCTTCGTCCAGCCCGAAGGTTCGCCCTACCCGCCGATCCTGGACCTCCATACCCTCGGCGGACCAGTCACCGTCACGGGTGCCGGCGGCCCCGTCACCCTGACGCCGTTTCGCGCCGAACATGGGGCGATGGATGCTCTCGGCTTCCGCATCGGCCCCCTGGCCTACCTGCCCGATGCAGTCGAGATCCCAGCGGAAAGTTGGCCCCACCTCGACGGCCTTGATTGCTGGGTGGTCGATGCGCTGCGCCGCAAGCCGCACCCGACCCACGCTCATCTCGCGCTCACACTTGACTGGATCGCCCGCGCCAAACCCGCTCGCGCGATCCTTACGAACATGCACAACGACCTCGATTATGCCACCCTTGAGGCCGAACTGCCGCCCCATATCACCCCGGCCTACGACGGGATGGTCGTCACCTATGACAACCAGCCCTGACCAAACCCATTCACCTGTTCCCAAATATCCCGCGGGGGGTGCGGGGGGTGTGAAACCCCCCGCCCTTGGCCGGGGATGAGCGCGCTGCTTGACGTCATCCTGCCGGTCTTCATCGTGATCGGCTTCGGCTATGTCGCCGCACGCTGGCTCGGCTTCAAAGAAGCCTCCGTCGACGGTGTGATGCACTTTGCCCAGGGCTTTGCGCTGCCGCTTCTCCTCTTCGCCTCGATTGCGCGGCTCGATCTGGGGCAGGCCTATGATGCGGGCCTGATGCTCAGCTTCTACATCGGCGCGTTCGCAGGGTTCGGCGCCGGGTTCGCCGCCGCGCGCCTGATGTTCAACCGCCCGATGACCGACAGCATCGCCTTCGGCTTTGTCGGCCTGTTTTCAAACACACTCCTCCTCGGTGTGCCGATCACCGAACGCGCCTACGGCACCGAAGCGCTGACCGGAACCTTCGCGATCATCTCGATCCATGCGCCGGTGTTTTACGCCTTCGGCATTACATGCATGGAGCTTGCCCGCTCGCACGGCCTTGGCATGTCCCCGCACGCCCTCGCCCGTCAGGTCGCCCGCGCGATCCTGACACAACCGCTTGTCATCGGCATCCTCTGCGGCTTTGCCGTCAACCTTTCCGGCCTGGCGCTGCCCGACATCGCCTGGTCCGCGATCGACATGGTGATCCCCGCCGCCCTGCCCGCCGCCCTTTTCGGTCTTGGTGGCGTGCTTTACCGCTACAAGCCCGAAGGTGACATGCGCGCAATTGCGACGTTGTCGGCCATTTCCCTTCTCCTGCACCCGGCAATCACATGGGTGCTTGCGACGCAGGTGTTCGACCTCGACACCGCCGCCCTGCGCTCGGCTGTGATCACCGCCGCAATGGCGCCCGGCGTCAACGCCTACGTGTTCGCCAACCTCTACGGCGTGGCCAAGCGCGTCGCGGCGTCGTCCGTGCTGCTGGCCACCGGCCTCAGCATCGTCACCACATGGTTCTGGCTGCAGATCCTGCCCTGACGGGCTACCGCCCCGTCACGCCGCGCAACCGGTCCGACCGCCGGCGCAACAGTTCCACCGTCGCAAGCAGCAGCACCGAGATCACCACAAGGATCGTTGCGACCGCAAGGATCGCGGGCGAAATCGCTTCGCGGATGCCGTTGAACATCTGCCGCGGGATGGTCTGCTGGTCCGGTCCCGCAATGAACAGCACCGCCACCACCTCGTCGAACGAAGTGACAAACGCAAAGAGTGCGCCCGAAATCACCCCCGGCAGGATCAAGGGCATGATCACCTTGAAAAAGGTCGTGCGCGGGTTTGCCCCCAGCGAATGCGCCGCACGGATCAAGGACTGGTCAAACCCCGACAGGGTTGCCGTCACCGTGATGATCACGAAGGGAATTCCCAGCACCGCATGGGCCACGATCACCCCAAGGTGCGAGTTCGCAAGGCAACCCTTCTCGCTGAGGAACATCCCGAACACCGAAAACCACGCACTGTCCGGCGCGACGCAGGCCTTGGCGTAGAAAAAGCTCATCCCGACCGCGATGATGATGATCGGCACGATCATCGGGCTGATCATCAGCGCCATGATCAGCCGCCGATAGGGCATTTCCGGGCGGCTGAGACCCAGCGCCGCGATGGTGCCCAGCGTGGTTGCGAGGATCGTCGCCCAAAGCCCCACCCAGAACGAGTTTTTTGCCGCCTGCACCCAGGTCGACCGTTCCCACACCGTCGCCCACCAGCTGCTGTCGCGGGGCAGATCCGGCGAGGGATGGCCCAGCGTCAGCAGGGTGTCGTACCAGCGCAGCGAATACCCCTCGGGGTCAAGCGCCAGCATCCTTTCGGTGAACGAGAAGTACGGCTCGGCATTGAACGAAAGCGGGATCACGATCAGGATCGGCGCAATCAGGAACAGGAACACCAGCGCGCAGATCACGAGGTACGTGTAATACCAGACGCGCTCCAGGGGCGATGCGTAAGTGGGCAGGGCCATATCTCTCTCCTTACCCGAACTTCAGCCGGTCGATGCCGATCAGCCGGTCATAAAGCCAATAGAGCAGCAGGATCGACACCAGCAGCATCGCGGCGATGGCGGCGGCAAGCGACCAGTTAGACTTCGCCATGTGGAATGCGATCAGGTTGGAAATCAGCTGCCCGTCCGCGCCACCCACCAGCGCCGGGGTGATGTAGTAGCCGACCGCAAGGATGAACACCAACAGCGACCCGGCCGCAATTCCCGGCAGCGTCTGCGGCAGATACACCCGCCGGAACGTCGTCCAGCTTGTCGCGCCCAGACTGCGCGCGGCGCGCGCATAGGACAGCGGGATCACCCGCATCACCGAATAAAGCGGCAGGATCATGAACGGCAGCAGCACATGCGTCATCGCCACGATGGTGCCTGTCATGTTGTACATCATCGTCAGCCGGCCGTCCTCGGTGATCAGCCCCAGCGCCACCAGCAGATCATTTGCCACGCCCTGCTCCTGCAAAAGCGCGATCCACGATGTCGTGCGAACCAGAAGCGAGGTCCAGAACGGCAGCAGCACCATGATCATCAGCAAGGATGACTTCGCCATCGGCAAGGTGGCCAGCAGATGCGCCACCGGAAAGGCCAGCAGCAGGCAAAGCACCGTGATGATGCCGGAAATCAGGAAGGTCTTGAAGAACAGGTAAAGATAGATCCGCTCCTTCTCGCCGCCCCGCGCCCAGCCGTCGTCGGTCAGCTTGCGGTCGGCGGCCACAAGATAGAACTCCGCCGTGTAGACATCACTGGCGGACTGCATCCCGCGCCACAGCGCCGCGCGGCCCCAGTCGGGGTCCTCGGCCAGGAGCGCCTCCTTGTAGGGCGGTTGCAGGTCCTTGGCCGCCCGCGCGCCGCCCTTGAACAGGCTGATAGAGCCGGGCACGGAATAGTTGATCCGGGCGCCCGCCATGCCGGTGGTCCGATCTTCCTGCATCTTGGCAAGGTCGCTGACCAGCGCCGCAAAGGCTGCTTCCGGTGGATCGGCGGGATTGAAATCGGGGTTTTCGGCAAACCATGCCACCATCGCAGGGGCAGAGGCGGCAAAGCCGTCATGCTCGAACGACCGTTTCAGCATGTAGCCGATCGGGATCAGGAAGGTCACGATCACGAAGGCGATCAGCGGCACAACCAGAAAGAACGCGCGCCGACGGGCCTTTGCCTGCGCGGTCGCAAGCGCTTCCTTCAGCGGCCGTCCGTCAGCGGTGGTCAGCAACGCCGGGCTCGTCAACGTCGTGGTCGTCACCGTCTCTGTGGCCTCGGCCATCCCTGCCTCGTGGTCTTGCAATGGGAAAAACTCCGGGCGCGAGGGTTGCCCCCCGCGCCCGGATGATCGGATTACTGCGCCAGCCAGGCCTGGAAGCGCTCGTTCAGTTCCGCGTCATGGTCGACCCAGAAGTCTGCCGAGGTTTCCAGCGCGTTGCCGAGGTTCTCGGGCGCGGTGGGCAGGTGAGGCGCCATCACGGTCGTGCCGTCCTTGAAGATGATCGGCTCGGCGAACGAGGACTTGCGGGCCGGACCATAGGAAATGTGCTGCGCCTGTGCGCGCAGACCTTCGGTCGAGGTCGCATACTTGATGAACTCAAGTGCCGCGTCCTTGTTCGGCGCGCCTTTCGGAATGGCGTACATTTCGTTTTCGTAGACCTGTGCATCCCAGACGATCTGGAACGGCTTGTTCTCGTTGATTGCCGCCGCGAAGATCCGGCCATTGTAGGCAGTGGTCATCGCAACTTCGCCGTCGGCCAGCAGTTGCGGGGCCTGAGCACCGGCTTCCCACCAGACGACTTCGGACTTGATGGTATCAAGCTTGGCAAAGGCGCGATCAACGCCTTCCGGCGTGTCGAGCGCTGCGTAGACTTCTGCAGCCGGAACGCCATCCGCCATCAGGGCGAATTCAAGCACTGCCTTGGCACCCTTCTTCAGGCCCCGCTTGCCGGGGAACTTCTCGAGGTCAAAGAAGTCGGCGGCGGTGGTCGGGCCTTCGGGGAACTTGGAGGTGTCATAGGCAAAGACGTTCGACCAGATGTCGGTCGACACGGCGCATTCGGTCACCGCACCGGGAAGGAAATCGTCGGCTGCCGGCGTGCCATCGGCGCCAGCTGGCAGGATGGCGATGTCGATCGGCTCCAGCATGCCTTCGTCGCAAAGCCGGATCGCGTCGGCGTATTCCAGCGAGGCTACGTCGATCGTCACGTTGCCGGCTTCGACCATCGCCTTCACGGCCGGGGCCGGGTTATCGCTGTCGACCATGGTCGCGGCAATGCCCGATGCGGCGGACCAGGGCTTCACATGCGCTTCGGTCTGCGCTTCACCGTAAGCGCCGCCCCAAGACATGACGATGACTTCGGCGCTGGCCGAATAGCCAACGACCGTCAGCGCGGTAGAAAGTGCGAGCAGTTTCTTCATTTATGGTTCTCCCAAGTTGAACACGGTATTTTCGGTCTTTTTTCCGCACGGGCAGCAGCCGCCCGGCGGCCTTCACGGGTCAAGCGCGCGAGCGTCCTGCGGATGCCAGCCCACCTTGATCTTCTGCCCCGGTTCCAGCTTCGTCTGGCTCAGGGTATTGCGCATCTTCATCACGAACTCGTCCGACCCCGCCACCCGCAGGACAGCGCGAAGGATGTCGCCCATGTAGATGATCTCGATCACCTCGGCGTCGATCATGTGCGCGCCGGGGGGCATCATCTCGGGCTTGAATTCCACCCGTTCGGGCCGAATCGACACCAGCGTCGCAGCACCCTTCTGCGTGACGTTCACCGGCGTCGCATCGATCAACTCGCCGGTCTGCAAACGCACCAGCGCCTTGTCGCCGGACAACTCCTCAATCGTGCCGGGCAGCTTGTTGTTCTCGCCGATGAACTGCGCAACGAAACTGTTTTCCGGCCGCTCGTACAGGTCCGATGGTGTCGCAAGCTGCTGGATGCGTCCGTCGTTGAAGACGGCGACCCGGTCGCTCATCGTCAGTGCTTCGCCCTGATCGTGGGTGACATAGACCACCGTGATGCCAAGCCGCTCGTGCAGATGCTTGATCTCGAACTGCATGTGTTCGCGCAGTTGCTTGTCCAGCGCGCCCAGGGGTTCATCCATCAGCACCAGCTTGGGGTCGAACACCAAGGCCCGCGCCAGCGCGATCCGCTGCTGCTGGCCGCCCGAAAGCTGCGCCGGGCGGCGGTTGGCGAAAGCCCCCATCTGCACCATGTCCAGCGCGCGGGCGATCTTCACGTCGCGGTCGGATTTCGACATGCCGCGCACTTCCAGCGGGAAGGACAGGTTTTCCCCCACGGTCATGTGCGGGAACAGCGCATAATTCTGGAACACCATGCCGATGCCGCGCTTGTGCGGTGGCACCTGGTTGATCGGCTGGCCGTCCAGCCTGATCTCGCCATTGGTCGCGGTCTCGAACCCGGCCAGCATCATCAGGCAGGTCGTCTTGCCCGATCCCGACGGCCCCAGCATGGTCAGGAACTCGCCCTTCCCGATGCTCAGGTTGAGATCCTTCACGACAAGGCTCACCCCGTCGTAGCTTTTCTGTACGTGTTCGAACGCAACGAATGCGTCGTTACGGGTTTCAGCCGCCACCCCGGTCTCCCTGTTGATCGGCAGGCTACCCTGCACTCATCTTGTAAACTGACTAAAGCGAATGGGCGGCTCAATGCAACGCACAAGTGGGGGCAGTGGGCGCAAAAGCGTGAATGCGGGAAAAGCGGGCAGCCACCGCGCCAACTGCTCGCCAATTGGCCCGCGTGAAAGCGATGCGAAGGAAACCCGCCGCAGGCCGACAGCATGCGCCACAAACCAAAAGACGCGGGCAATGCCCGCGTCTCTGGTATGTCCCGCCGGAACTGGTGCGGATGAAAAGACTCGAACTTTCACTCCGATTAAAGAACAGCGACCTCAACGCTGCGCGTCTACCAATTCCGCCACATCCGCACTTTGTTCCGGCGTCGGACAGGCGCTATTTAGCGACAGTAGCCGGCATTGAAAAGAGGGATTCTTGCCTCGACACGGTGACATTCAAGCCCTGACCAAGCCCTGACCAAACCCGGACAGTTGCATCCCGCACAACTTCGTCGCATCACTCGCGCCACCAGATCAGGGAACCACGCCACCGTGACCGAATGGGTGCATCTGCCGGGCCTGTCGCCCTACCTGCCGACCCTCGCGGCGATGGAGGCCCATGTCGCCGCCATGACCGAAGGCCGCGCGCCCGAGGCGATCTGGCTTCTTGAGCACCCGCCGCTCTATACCGCCGGCACCTCTGCCAGACTGGCTGACCTGACCGACCCGGACCGCTTTCCCGTCCACCCGGTCGGGCGCGGCGGTCAGTATACCTACCATGGCCCCGGCCAGCGCGTGATCTACACCATGCTTGATGTCGGCGCGCGCGGGCGCGATGTGCGCTGCTTTGTGCGTGATCTGGAAAGCTGGGTCATCGCGACCCTCGCCGAGTTCAACGTCAAGGGCGAGATCCGCCCCGGCCGTGTCGGCGTCTGGGTCACCCGGCCCGACCGCCCCGGACCGGACGGCAAACCCTCCGAGGCCAAGATCGCCGCCATCGGCATCAAGCTGCGGCGCTGGGTCAGTTTCCACGGCATCTCGATCAACGTCGAGCCCGACCTCAGCCATTTCGACGGCATCGTGCCCTGCGGCATCCGCGATCATGGCGTGACCAGCCTTGTCGACCTTGGCCTGCCGGTGACGATGGCGGATCTGGACGCTGCGTTGATGGACACCTTCGCGCGCAGCTTCGGGCGTTGTCAAACCTGAGGCGTGCCCGCGAAATTCCTGACGTGTTGCCGCATTACGGCGCGTTGCTATTGCATAACAGCGCGTTGCAACCCCATCTTCCGTTCAAGGCGACTCGCGCCCCGTGACAGATGAGGACACCATGACCAAGACCATCCTGCTGGCCATCGTATCGGCCGCCGCCCTTGCCGCCCCGGCCTTCGCGGGCGATGCAGCGGCGGGCGAGGACGCCTTCAAGAAGTGCAAGGCCTGCCATTCCGTCGTGGCGCCTGACGGGACAGCGATCCAGAAGGGCGGCAAGACCGGACCGAACCTCTATGGCGTCATCGGTCGCGGGGTGGCCAGTGATCCCGACTATGCCTATGGCGATTCGATCCTCGCGCTCGGTGCGACCGGCGCGGTCTGGGATGAGGCTTCCTTCGCCGCCTACACCGCAGATCCGGCCGGGTTCCTGAAATCCGCGCTTGGCGATGACGCGGCCAAGTCCAAGATGTCGTTCAAGCTTGCCGAAGGCGGTACGGACGTGGCGGCCTATCTGGTCTCGGTGTCGCAGTAAGCAGCACAGGCGCTCAGATCGGCGCCATTTTTCAGGCGCGGCCTCACCAGAGGCCGCGCCTTTTGTCGCAGAACAACCCGGAAACGCCGCGAAATCTGGCCCTGCGGCAAAGTCAGACATTGCGACAGACGGTTGGCCGGATTAAAGACATGGGCACACGGGAACCGGGCGGTCTGGACCAACCAGCCGCCGAAGCAGTTTAATTAAGATCCGGAGGACGCCAATGGCGGACGCAGCCATCCATGGCCATGACCATCACCGACCAGGGTTTTTCACCCGCTACCTGTTCGCAGGCGGCATTGTCGGCCTGATCTCGGTCATCTTCACCGTCTACATGCGAATGGAGCTGATGAACCCCGGCGTGCAGTACATGTGCCAGGAGGGTATGCGCCTCGTCGCAGACGCCGCCGCCACCTGTACACCGAATGGCCATATCTGGAACGTCACCGTCACCGCGCACGGCATCCTGATGATGTTCTTCGTGGTCATCCCGGCGCTGTTCGGCGGCTTTGGCAACTACTTCATGCCGCTGCAGATCGGTGCGCCGGACATGGCGTTCCCGCGGATGAACAACCTGTCGTTCTGGCTCTACATCGCCGGCACGTCGCTGGCCGTGGCCTCGCTTTTCGCCCCCGGTGGCGGCGGCGACCTCGGCACCGGCGCGGGCGTGGGCTGGGTTCTGTACCCGCCGCTCTCGACCACAGCCGAAGGCGGCTACGCGATGGACCTCGCGATCTTCGCGGTCCACCTGTCGGGCGCCTCGTCGATCCTCGGTGCGATCAACATGATCACCACCTTCCTCAACATGCGCGCGCCCGGCATGACCATGCACAAGGTGCCGCTGTTCGCCTGGTCGATCTTCGTGACCGCCTGGCTGATCCTGCTGGCCCTGCCGGTCCTCGCCGGCGCCATCACCATGCTGCTGACCGACCGCAACTTCGGCACCACCTTCTTCTCGCCCTCGGGCGGCGGTGACCCGGTCCTCTACCAGCACATCCTGTGGTTCTTCGGCCACCCCGAGGTCTACATCATCATCCTGCCGGCTTTCGGGATCATCTCGCAGGTCATCGCGACCTTCGCGCGCAAGCCGATCTTCGGTTACCTGCCGATGGTCTATGCGATGGTGGCGATCGGCGTCCTTGGCTTCGTCGTCTGGGCGCACCACATGTACACCGCCGGGATGTCGCTGACCCAGCAGTCCTACTTCATGCTCGCCACGATGGTCATCGCGGTGCCGACCGGCATCAAGATCTTCTCGTGGATCGCGACGATGTGGGGCGGCTCGGTCACGTTCGAGACCCCGATGCTGTTCGCCTTCGGCTTCCTGTTCCTGTTCACCGCCGGTGGCGTGACCGGGATCGTGCTTTCCCAGGCCGCTGTCGACCGCGCCTACCACGACACTTACTATGTGGTTGCCCACTTCCACTACGTGATGTCGCTGGGTGCCGTGTTCGGCATCTTCGCCGGGGTCTACTTCTGGATCGGCAAGATGTCTGGCCGCCAGTATCCCGAATGGGCGGGCAAGCTGCACTTCTGGGCGATGTTCATCGGCTCGAACCTCACCTTCTTCCCGCAGCACTTCCTCGGTCGTCAGGGCATGCCGCGCCGCTACATCGACTATCCGGAGGCGTTCGCCTACTGGAACTGGTTCTCCTCGATCGGTGCGTTCATCTCCTTCGCGTCCTTCGTGTTCTTCATCGGCATCGTGTTCTACACGCTGATGT